>Ga0190313_1000045_pt1 | contig 87514 bp, 98 predicted proteins | sample 4870071011_MG_FD_169989 | JGI IMG/M metagenome (GOLD analysis project Ga0190313, IMG submission 169989) | Hydrothermal vent sediment bacterial communities from Southern Trench, Guaymas Basin, Mexico - 4870-07-10-11_MG | ecosystem: Environmental > Aquatic > Marine > Hydrothermal vents > Sediment ...
GGGGAAGGCTGGGGGTGGTTTAGGGGCATTCTTAGGTTAAATCTCATTTAAGGATTTCAATAAGTTATAGATGTACCTTACGGTACTATTTATCCAGGCAGGTCTAAATATCCTCACCCTACCTACCTTAACCTCCTCGATAATGCCTAACTTCTCTAGTTCAGTTAAGTGTCTCACAACATTTTCATAACTTAACCCAGTCTCGTTAGCTATCTTCGTTATATTAGCCTCACCGTACTTGAATATGACCTTAATCACTTTCAGCCTACCCTTAGACTTAAAGATCTGATCAAGCATGGCCATCCACGTATTCGCCTGCTATTAGCTTATCAATAGCGTTAGTAACCATCTTATTTAGAACGTCTAGAGGAACGGCACTTATCGATATGAGCGTTGTCTTACCTCTATACCCCTTACCAGATACTCTAGCTGAGATTATACCTAGCTTCTTAAGGTTCATTATGTATTCATAAACCTGCGTATGTTTCCTAGGTTTTATCCTATAGCTACGGCATATCTTCCTATACTCCTTTTCGACTGTACCCATAGTAACCTCAAACTCGTTAGAGTTCTTTAAGGCGATAACAATCGCCTTAAGAAGGAGTAACTCCTGTAGTTTAAGGTAAGAAATTATATCGCTAATAATGACGGCATTAGGATCTACGTAAGCGTAAGCCTTACGTACGTGCTCATAAGTTATCATGTGTGATCCCTCTTGCTCAGCTATTTCACCAGCAAGCAATAGTAGCTCAAGAGCCGCCCTAGCATTACCTGTTCCGCCCTTATCAACACCTATGGAGTTAGCTATGAAGTTAAGAACGTCTTCACTAACGCAACCAGGGTAAAAAGCCTCTTCACCCCTAACCTTCAAAATATCAAAGAGTTCCTTAGATGTGTATGGCTCAAACCTAACTATTCTCTTAATTAGGTAACTCTCAGTTGTAGAATCAAGGAGTGAGAGACTGGTTAGTGACCTAGTTATAAATATGTAGTTAATTCTTTTGATGAGTGATGGGTGTTCATCATATATCCTTATGAGGAAGTAAACTGCATCATTACCTGCTGTACTTATGAAGTAATCGAATTCGTCTAGGGCTAAGATAATGTAGATATTCTCACGGTCTAGGTAATTATGTATGGCGGAGAACATTTCCTGAGGTGATAGCCCCCTGGTAGGTATTGAAGCTCCTAACTGCTTGATAGTCTCTACAGTTATTTCGTAAAGTGTTCTATCTCTATGACAGTTTACATGTATGTACTTAAGATTAATACCCCTCCTCCTAGCTATTAACGTGAAGTCCTTACCGAAGGCTCTAGCTGTAACTGTTTTACCTGTACCTACACCGCCAACTAGTAACGCTCTCTGACTTACTGATCCAGGCTCAAGAAGTATTGTCTTAAATATTGATGCTAACTCCCTAAGCTGCCTCTCCCTATGTGGTAAGACATTAGGTACGTACTCAGGGTAAAGCTTCTCCTTACTCTTAAATATCGAGACCTTACTCAATACACTCTCTATTATTTCTTGGGTATTACTCACACTTTCGCCTAACTTTATTTGCGCAAGTATTACTTTATATCAACTATCCTCCTCAAAAGCTCTTCCCTATACTTCCTTAACGAAAATTCTGAACTTCTATCACTTAAAGAGTAACAGTACCGACCGCATACATATAAGGTAAATAGTTTTAGGTCGTAATTCTTGCAGCTTAAGGACCTGAGCGAAAGTAAGTACTTACCTAACTCACTTTTTATATGTCTCTTAATAGTTTCTGGGGTTTTGAATTCTAGGCACAAGGTCTTATTTCGTATGTCAACCTCCTTAAGTCTGCCACGTAAATCACTGATTAATTCATTAATATTGATGAAGCATCTATCGAGCTTTATCAATCTCTCAACAGTGTATGGCGGGTATTGCTTAATTATCTTAATTACATCATTAAAGCTTAACTTAGTCTTAATGAGCAAGATCCCTCTATGACACTCTACCTTACTTACCGATACTTTGTTATCGTAAGGGAAGAGGGCATCACCTATCTCTAGAAGAGCTACATCCTCCTTAGCGTAACGTGTCGTTACTAATATTAACGTCATACCCTCCAGTAATTACTTAAGCATCTATATAAACCTTGAATCCCATAAGGAATCGGATGAAGACTGCCGCGCTCCTGATCCATGATGAAGGCCTGTGTTACTGACTTCTTACTAACTTACTAATGAAGAATGCTTCAGTACTATGGATATGCGGCATTAACCTTCTAACATAATTACTTACCTTAAACCTTGGGTAACCCGGAATCCCTATTTTATGCGGTACTTCTAAAGTCACATCATACCTCCTTATAACTTCCTCAATAACCTCCTCACCCTCCTCCGGGAATAAGGAGCATGTAGCATAGATAGCTTCATTAACATGTCTTAACGCATTACTTAATATTCCTACCTGTAAGTTCTTGTAATACATCAACTTATCTCTACTAACGTTACTTAGTATGATCCTCATAGCCACATCCTTAATTAAGGTACCACTACCACTACATGGGGCATCAATAAGTCCCTTATCGAAGTCGCCACGTAATTTAATTATTCTTGAATCACTGAGTACAAAGTCAGCACGATCCGTATTAACACCTAATCTCCTTAATAAAACCTTCATCTTAGTAAGTCTCTTCTTCGATATATCTATAGCTACAACCTTAGCCTTATTTTCAGATAACTGCATTATTAGTGAAGTCTTCATACCTGGGGCAGCGGCGAAATCTATGATTTTATCATTGGGTTGTGGGTTAAGTGCTTCAACTACAATTATGGATGCCTTGTCTTGAGGTACTATGTACCCACCTCTAAATAGCCTCGTTAAGGTTATCGCCCTCTTAAACTTAATAATCTTAATCAAGTAGTGAAAGTCCTTATCCTCAATAAACTCAAAACCTAAGTCCTCAAGGAGTTTCTTAGCCTTATCAACGTCTATCTTTAAAGTATTAATCCTTACCCATAAGACTCTCTCACTGACGCTCTTAGCGAATTCCTCAACGAACTTAAGTGAACCATACCTACTAAGTAATTCAAGGATGGGCTTAGGTATTGAGTACCTTATAGACAATGACCTTAAGTCCATGGACTGCGTTAGTGCCTTAAGTGAGGTATCGATAGGGTAATGTTTAAGGTGCTTTACCTCCCTCCTTAAGCAACTACGTAATTCATCAGTAACTAAGTTTGATTCCATATTGATTAAGAACCATAGCTTAACTATGTTCTTACGTGTTGCGGTAAGACCTAAATACTTCAGTACCTCTACGAGTTTAACGTAATCCCTAACAACACTGCATGAAAGCTCATAGAGTTTCCTAACGTCAAAATGCATAAGTAATTTAGGGTATGACTTCTTAGCCAACTGAAAAGCCTTATCGAATGAGATCCTATATCTCTGTATGAAGTATATGATCGCTGAAATAAACCCTATTACCTCTTTACATAACGACAATTTAGACTACCTTAACCTCATACATATCTCTAGTTAATATGACCCCATCCCTATAATACTTCATTATCATCTCCGCTATTTCCTTCTGACGCAACCAGTAACCATATGCCTTACCCTTACCTAGCAACTTCATTACCTTCCTCATAGCATTTTCAGGTAACTCCTTATAACCAAGCTTAAATATCGGTGTCCCTGGAAGGGGCATATAAAAGTGTAGGTGAATACGTACATCACCCATAGATGCGAGCCTATATATCACGTTTAGGGTCTCATTAATAGATTCATCATCCTCAAAGGGTAGCCCGAATATGAAATCCACGTCAGCACCTAAACCATTACTAAGCAGTGTAGATACAGCGTTAATAACGTCGTCTACGGTATGTCCTCGATTAATGGCTTTCAAAACATCATCACTACCGGACTGCGCACCAACAATAATTCTCTTATTGCTTATGTACTTCTTAATGACCTTAACTACTTCATCATTAATCATTTCAGGTCTTACTTCACTAGGGAACGTACCGAAAAATACCCTACCGCCACTCCTTTTTAAAACCTCATGTATGCGTGATAGAAGCTCATCTATTAACTCAACTCTCACCTCCCTGCCATTACCACCGTAGCTTAATGAGTTAGGCGATATGAACCTAACATCCCATAACTTAAACTTGGTCATTAACTTAACATGGTGTACCACGTTATCGATGGTTCTATGCCTTAAGACCCCACCAAACATGAATGGTACTTGACAAAAGAAACACCTACCACTACACCCACGAGTTATTTCTATAGGATTAAATAATCTATGGAGCGTAGAGAACGCTGGGTAGTTATTGATATCGATGAAGCTCCTCCTAGGCTTAAAACACATAACTCCATCCTCAAGCCAAGCCATACCATCAACGATAGGCAACTCTTTAGGGAGCTCCATCAACGAGTTAACGAAATTTACAAAAGAATCTTCAGACTCACCAATAAATACAGCATCAAAACCCAGCCTTAAAGACCCCATAGGGTCACCAGATGGGTGCGGGCCTCCACCTACAAATACTAGTCTTTTATTACATACCTTCCTCTTGACTCTAAATATTTTGTTTATGAGTGTTAGGGCTTGATCTAGCTCTGTTGTTTTAAAACTTATGGGTATTAAGACCCGCCTATACTTGGTTAAAAGGCTGGTTAGGGAGTTTATGAACTTGGTTAGTCCTAAGCTATAGTTCCTCATGCGGACAATAAATACGTCTGGTAATTCATGGAGGAATTTCTCTAGTGCAGCTAGCAGCACATTATAGCTATACCTACTATCCCTTGAGTAAGGAACTAAAATCGCTAGGTCCTCACTCCCCATCGTGACTTCATTAGGATAAAGACTTAAGAAGTTAATAACATTTAATTTTAATGGATGATGTGGCTTACAAGGGATGAGTTAGTGATTTAGAGAACCCGCGGCTGACACTCAATACATTCTTAAACCGCCACCGACCTCTATCACCGAGCCATTGACATAGTTAAGTCTCCCTTCAACTATGTCAGCAATAAGTCTAGTTACTTCATTTACCTTAGCTGCCCTACCTAAGACCACTGTTTCCTCAACGCACTTACTCAATACTTTATTAGTTCTTACCTCGGGCCTCTCAATCCATCCGGGAGCTATACCAACAACCCTTACCTTAGGACCTAGTACTTGAGCTAAGTACTTAGTTAAGATGTTTAAACCTACCTTAGACACTATGTAAGGTATTGACGGCTTTAAACACCTATATACGTTGAAACCGTAAATCCCTGTAAGGCAGGAAATATTTATTATAACACCACCTTCCTTCATTAACTGTCCTAGCTCCTTTGACAGTATGAAGGGAGCTACTAAATTAACTCTTAGTATCCTTTCCCAATCCTCGTGGGTAACTTCATTAAATGGTTTCTCTAAGTATATGGCGGCACTATTTATCAATGCCTTAAGCTCATAGTTCCTAACTCTCCTGATAAGCGTATATATGCCTTCATAATTACTCAAATCAGCCTTAACCGTGACTATATCGACTTTATACCTACTTAATACCTCCCTCATTACTTCTTTTATCCTTAATTCATTCCTATTGAAGTGGAGTATGAGGTTATGGTCTCTCAACCCTAGCTCTATAGCTATATATGAGCCTAAAAACCCTGAAGCACCAGTAATTAATACGTAATCACCCATGCCTAATACCCCAAAGAAAGACATGTATCTAAGTCTATATCCCTTGCAGTAATTAACTACTTAAACTACCTGTAATAACCTTAGTTAGTAGTAAACCGTAGATAGGGGCTGTGAGCGGATCCGTTCTTATTCTTAACTCGTGTATGGGTACCTTAACCATTATGGGCGGTACTAACTCCTTCACATACGCGTCCTCCACATCTGTAACTAACGTAATTATCTTAGCTATACGGCCTTGTATGGGCATCACATTTATTGAGTAATTAATACTTAACGGCACTATCTTACACCTACTTAAGTAATCACTCAATACCTCAGAAACAATACGTAACGAGGGAGTTGACACTAAGGCCACTACAGAACCCGTCCCTACAAGCTCTTTAAGTGAGTTAATTAACGTACTTAACCTAACACCGTAGTAGCTTAGGAAATCATTAATTAGTGAGGGCATATCCTTTAACTCCTCGCTTAACCTGCCGCACCTCTTTTCAGCTAAGCACGTGTTTCTTGAGGTGGTTATAGAGTCTAGGAGCAGGTAATTTATAGCTATTAATGGGTCAACACCCTCACTAGTCTGTATTACATCACCCCTGGCCCTCTTAATGAATTGTTCAGGTATCTTAGGTGTTATGAGTGTATAGTTAGTTCTCAGCATGTTTAATGTATCTATAACCCTTAGTAACCTACCTAACCTCCTTGCCTCACCATCAAAGTAAAGTAGTACTTTAGGCATTAACTCACGGTATGGACCGATGAAATATATGAGTGTGTCTGGATCAACATACTCAACACGTACCTTAGTGAGTGATTTGAAGGCTAGGTATGACGGGTATAGAGCACTCCTATACCTACTTAAGGATACTAAGATAATGGAGTCAGTTCTAACGAATTTCTCTATAGCGACATCACGTAAGCACTTACTCCATTCCCTAACATTAGTTAAGCACTTACTTAGCTCTCTAACCCAAGTATTAAAGCCCAACTAAATCACCGTGCCCTAATGACTATAGATAAACTTGAGTAACCTCTATAAAAGTTAATTACCTACCGTATTATTGTAGTTAGTAGTGCGGGGGTGCCCGAGCCAGGTCAAAGGGGGCAGGCTGAGGCCCTGCTGGCGCAGGCCTGCGTGGGTTCAAATCCCACCCCCCGCACCAACAGTTACTCTCAGAATCACCACTTGATTTTCACGTGGTATACGGCTATAGATCCGTCTTCAGCTACTGCCTTTACTGTATAGAGCCCTGGGGGTACGTTACTTATGTCTAACTTCACAGCTTTAACTTCACCCGGCTCAATGGTCCACCCACCACCCTCTTTTTCATATGTAATTACCTTGATAGCGTCTATGGGCATACCCTTATCTATAATGATATCTAATAAGTCAAAAGTAACTGAGTTACCTGTAGCTACCTTCTCAGCAACAACCTCAGAATCCTTAATTAACTGAACAACCCAACCAGGTTGTAAACCCTTAACAGTTAGTTCGGTACCCCTATAAACCTGTATGTATCTGACATGAACTTTCCTAGAGGATTCCGTAACAGTGTTATCTATGGTTAAATACACGTATAGCTGACCCGAAGAAAATACTTGGCTAAGCCCTGTAGATGCCCATGAACCACTAGCGTAAGGCTTACCTGTACGTGAGTCACGCCAGAAGTAGTAGTATACCTTATTGGTCTCATTAAATATGAGGAGGAATATTCCTCTGGGCTGAGTATTAGGTGCGCTATACCACGTATATAGGGTTTTTAATTCAACTCTTGCTGAACGAGTGACTAGTTGGGCTTCAGTCCTACTAGGGTATGCTCTAGGATATAACTTGGCAGCGAACCATGGGGTTGCGTAATAGGGGTTGGGATTCTTATTAGGGCTTAAGTATAGACATGCCGCGAAGGGAGAACCAGCAGCATCACCATAAGGGACGTTATAGTTCGTTTTCTGCAGATCTACCTCTATAACTACTGGCAGATTCTGTAAGTTGATTATCTGTGACATAGTTATTAATCCTCTGACAGCCCAATCGTCATCGCTTATGCTAAGTAGTTTGAGCCCGTCTGGGTCGTAATATATATGGCTCCAAGCATTGTTATAGTCTACGTAAGCATCATCCCATACAGCAGGGTTTGGGTCAGTAAACTTATCACTTACAATCAGGCCCTTAACAGCCCTTACGAGTTCTAACGTGTTGGGCTTAACTACCCATACATCACCTCCCCAAATACCCTCGGATGGTTTAATGCTTGCGATTGCTGGTTCTAACTTGATTACCTTTCCTGAAGTTGAGATTAAATAGAAGTCCTTCACTGTTACGCTTGTACTTCCCATATTACGTATGTATAGTGTTAATGTGGAACCGGCTACGTTGCCTTCATCAATAACTATTGTAGTCGGTGGCTTACCTATCTGGGATGTCTGGGTGCTTAGGTATCCTGAGGACCAGATATATAGAAGTGATGCTATAGCTACTGTGGCGATTATCAATAAAACTATAGCCGTTATAGATGAAACTGCCTTACGCATTGTTAAACACGCCAATTAAACCTCATAATAAGAATGTTTAAGTAAAACATATAAAGCTACTCTCCCACTCAATTTGTGTATTTAAATAAACGCTTAAAATACCCTATTTAACAATTTGGTTAGGTGATAAATAATGATAACCCTGATATCATTCGCGTTACTGGTACCACTGATAGCGTTACTATATGTGGGTTTACTTATGTACATGATTTTAAAGGCTGAGAGGGGTACTGGTAGGGTTGTTGAGATCCATGAGTTCATTAAGGAGGGTGCTAAGGCGTTTATTAAAAGGCAGTACATGATAATATTCACAGTCATTATAGCGATAGACATAGTTCTACTAGTGCTCTTTGGTTTTAGGCTAGCCTTGGCCTATCTCTTAGGGGCGTTAAGTTCGACTGCTGCAGGCATCATAGGTATGTATACGGCCGTCAATACGAATGCCAGAACAGTGGCTGCCTTAAGCCGTTACGGGCTACATAAGGCTTTAAAGATAGCGTTTAGGGGTGGTTCAGTTCTTGGTTTCTTAGTTGTTGGTTTAGGTGTTTTAGGCATAGCCGCGCTGACGCTGATATATAGCGGGTGGTTTAAGGACATGGAGAGCGTTGCTCAAGCGTTAAGAGACGTTATAGGCTATAGTTTCGGTGCTAGTACTGTCGCTCTCTTCGCTAGGGTAGGTGGTGGTATATATACTAAGGCGGCAGATATAGGTGCTGACTTAGTAGGCAAGGTTGAGGTAGGTATACCTGAGGATGACCCAAGGAACCCAGGAGTGATTGCTGATAACGTAGGCGATAACGTAGGCGATTGTGCAGGCATGGGTGCTGACCTCTTTGAGTCTTACGTAGGTAGCATAGTATCAGCTATGGTTCTAGGTCTCTTAGTAACTACGTTTAGAGAGCAGTTAGTGGTACTTCCGTTGATTGTGGCAGGCATAGGTATAGTATCATCGTTAATAGCAGCCCAAATACTTGAGTTAGTTAGGGGTAAGCCATCAACAGTACTTCAAGCAGTATCCGTCACTGCGATAGCCTTAACAGCTATAATGTCGCTCATATACTTAGCTAAGACATTACCGGACATGAATGCTGTATTCGCATACTGGTTAAGTATTGTTTTAGGGCTAGTGACTGGAGCAATAATAGGTTTTACGTCAGACTACTTTACATCTAAGGATAAGCCGCCAGCACAGAAAGTGGCTAGACTATCACAGGCAGGACCTGCATTAACAATACTAACAGGGCTATCCATGGGATTCCTGAGCGTCTTCATACCCACGGTAGCGATAGGCCTATCAGGGCTCGCAGCATTCCTAATGGGTTCCTCAGTTGGTGGGTTCTACGGAGGTCTTTACGCGGTAGCCTTAGCCGCTGTAGGGATGCTTTCGGTTACTGGTATAATAGTTGCTGCCGATGCTTACGGACCCATAGTTGATAATGCCGCGGGTATTTCCGAAATGGCTGAGTTAGACCCAGAGATCAGGGACTTAGCAGATACCCTAGACTCAGCTGGTAATACCATGAAGTCAATAAGTAAGGGCTACGCCATAGGCTCAGCAGCACTAACTGCTTTAGCACTATTATTCGCCTATATGGCAGCGGCAGGTCTTGATCCCTCAAAGATCCTATTACTCGACGCTAAGATAATCACTGGTTTCTTCATAGGTGCTACACTACCTGCGCTATTTACGGCATTAGTCATTAGTAGCGTTAGCGATGCCGCATTCGTACTTGTTGAGGAGATTAGGAGGCAGTTTAGGGAGATCAAGGGATTACTTGAAGGTAAGGCCAAACCCAACTACGCTAGATGCGTCGATATAGCTACTAGATACTCATTAAGGAAGCTACTACTTCCAGGTCTCTTAGCGATAATTAGCCCCTTAGTCATAGGGTTCATACTAGGTCCTGAAGCCCTAGCAGGTGCTTTAATAGGCGCTATAGTCACAGGGCTAATACTGGGTCTATTCCAAGGCAATGTAGGTAATACATGGGATAATGCTAAGAAGTACATAGAGTTAGGTGCGTTCGGTGGTAAGGGGTCTGAGGCGCATAAGGCTGCTGTAGTTGGTGATACCGTAGGTGACCCACTAAAAGACGCTGCTGGCCCATCAATAAACATACTGATCAAGTTAATGTCTGTAATATCTCTAGTATTCGCGACGTTAATAGCGACCCATTACATATTAAGGTTTTAAGGCAGGCACCATAACCTAGCATTAAAAATATAGGTTTTCCTACAGTCTTTAACATAGGTACTATGGTTAAGGTTGGGTATATTAAGGCAAGAAGAGTAAGGGTGGGACGCATTATAGGTAGGGTGCGTAGTTATGGTGGTGAGGTTAAGGCTAAGGATATGTAAGAACCAGGCATGTGTTGAATCAACAGCCGTGGTTAATAGCGGTTATGAGGCGGACACACCGCAGTTGATGGTGCCTATATCTATAGCTAAAGGACTGAAGCAATGGCCCCCGCCTCCTGAAGCCAAGGAACTAATGTTTGATACTGCAGGCGGTCCATTGAGAGTTTGGGTGGTTCCTAAAGCTATTAGGGTTAAGGTCTTAGTAAATGATATGGATACTAAGGAAGTTGAAGCTGACCTAGTTATCTCGCCCTTAGCTGATGAGTGCTTAATAAGTGATTTATTAATCGATGAGTTAGGTATAGCTATAGAGTCAGCAGGTAAAGGGTTATGGAGATTTAGGTGGGAACCCACTACTAAGCTTAGAGGTAGTGTAAGTAAGTATTAATCAGTCCCGCAGTTTCGCATCACCAGCTCAGGCAAGGGTAGGTTCATCACCAAGTAATAACAGGGTTTAGAAAGCATTTAAACCCTGGTTAATTAAGTTAGTCATAGACTTATTAATCCAAACCCCACTATAAGGTATTGAGGGCCCGTCGTCTAGCCCGGTTAGGACGCCGCCCTGACGTGGTGTTGAACCCTCAGATAGGCGGAGGTCCGGGGTTCAAATCCCCGCGGGCCCACCATTTCTGGATAATCATTAACCCTAACAAAGCCCTAACTTCATCATTAACCCGTAGGTTATTAATGTCGTCTCAGCAACAACACCTATACTTTTCTTGAAGGGCTTTACATAAATTACTTCACCTAAAGCTAGTTCAGACTTCGTAAACCCTACATCGCTTCCTGAGATAATGTAGAGTGTTTTGTCATCTGTGCTTAACTTATCTAATGATATGTAGTTACCACCTTCAGCTGGGTAAACGATATATACTTTTCCAACATCGATAACTTCACTTAAGTCTTGAAGCGATGAGACTATTAATAAGTTCTTACCTAACTTATAAGCCATCTTACTAATGTCCGGAACCCCTACCTGCGCTGCCATACCTGTTGGTTTACTAATTATCAAGCAATTAAAAGGTGAGCACTCACTAAACACGATCTTAGCTACGTCGGTAAGTCTCTGAGGGCTTGATATGTTATGTATAGCTAAGTATATCTTAGGTAGCTCCTTCCTCATCTAACCACCGTAAATACCTTAAGCGTATTTAGGTAATAAGACTCAATACATAATTAGCTATAGCTCTCGATAAAGGCACAGGTACAGACTCACCTACCTGGTTATACTGGGAGTCCATACTACCCATAAACACGTGGTTATCTGGGTAACCCATAAGCCTAGCTTGTTCCCTAACTGTCAACAACCTGTCTTCGAATGGGTGAATAAACCTAGATGAACCTAAGACCGTGGGAGCTATGTCGTAAGGGTCCAGCTTAATTAGGTTTGGTAACATCCTTTTAGCACCTTTATACCTAATTAAAGCCTTACCCCATTTAAGTCTCTTAACCTTCTTCAACTTTCTCTGACTTAACTTAGGAGGTACTACATGGTTAGGTATCACAGGTTCCCTACTAGGTTCCGGTAAGTCACCTATAGCATCAATAACTTTAACTCTACCCTTAGCTTTCTTAGGCCTTAACCTAACATTAGATATGAATACCCTAACCCTATGGCTAGGATTACCGTAATCCTCAGCTCTCAAAATATTGAAGTACACATCGTAGCCTGCAGACCTAAACTCCTTAATAAGTGCGTGCTTAAGACCATTATCAAGAATGGCAGGAACATTCTCCATTATGAATACCTTAGGCTTCAAGCTACCTACTAACTCGATAAAGTTAAGTACTAGGGAACCTATAGGGTCCTTATAGAGCCTGTCTAAGGGTTCCTTAAGACGATTAGGATTAGCTGCTGTAAAAGGTTCGCATGGTGGTGAGCCAATAACTACATCAACCTTGCTATCACCTATCAAGTGCGCTATGTCATCAGCGGACACATCTCTAATATCCTCAACTAAAACCGTTGCTTCAGGGAAGTTTGTTTTAAACGTCCTACAGCAGTCCGAATCCACATCGATACCAAAAACTACGTTGAAACCTACATCCTTAAACCCTCTTGAAAAACCACCCGCGCCACAGAAAAGATCAACTACTAAGGGCCCTTTCTTCATTAGCTATTTCCTCCCTTAACTTCCTGATGATCTCCCTAAGCTTCTCTATATTGTCACTATTTTCTAGTCTCTCAAGAGGAGAGTCACACTTAGGGCATCTAAAGTAATTCTCAAAAGCATCATCAAACGTGAATACTAAATTATCTGTTGGACAGAAATAAAGTTCGTTACTCTCCTCGAACCGCAACTTTTCCTCAAGACGCTTAAGTACTGCTTTTTTCCTCTGTAGTAAGATCTGATTTAACTGCTCTGGTGATATCCTCCAATAATAGGTATACCAGCCAGTAACCTCATTTCTATGTCTTCTATATGTTACTAACCCGTAACCTGAAAGCCTATAGAGGGCCCTCCTTATCTCATTAATGTTCATGTCGAGTCTTTGGGCTAACTCCTCATCTGTAATCTCAATTGTTGGGTTATTAAGAAAGAACCTAAGTACATCCTTAGCTTCAGGCCCTACGAGTACCTCAACGAAGTCTAAGATCTCGTCAACACCCATAGGCTAAACCCACATAAATTAGTGTTTTGAAAGTAGTTAAGCTTCCATTAAAATTCCGATGTAAAAACTTACTTAATGGCTTCTAAAATTTTCCCCTTTAAGGTATCTATATTCATGCGCTTTAATGCTGAAATAGGGATCACGTCTGTGGTTAATGGGTAATTCTCTTTAGCTATTTTCTCCACGAGCTCTCTTCGATTCTCTAAATCCTTACCTACTAAATCGATTTTATTAAATGCTATAATCATTGGTTTACCCATAAACCCTATGGTTTTAAGTGTATTTATTGAAGAAGTTAATTTATGTTTTATTAACTCGATGGGTTCCGAGCCATCTATTACGAGTAAGTTCAGATCCGAGTACACTATCTCCTCAAGGGTTGCGTAAAATGCTTCAATAACCTCTACTGGTACGTTGCGTATGAACCCCACTGTATCAACGAATACGATCTTACACCCGTTTATGATTGCTGCCTTAGCCTTAGGTGATAACGTCGTAAACATCTCATTACCTGTAGATTTAGTTTCCTTAACTATTACATTAAATAAGGTGGTCTTCCCCGCATTTGTATACCCACTAATAGAGACATGAGGTAAGCCTAACCTCCTACGTTTCTCCCTCTCCCTCCTACGCCTTTCACGAAGCTTTTCTAGCCTCTCCCTAATTACAGAGAGTCTTCTCCTCATCATCCTGTAGTACGCATCTATGGCGTAAGCGCCAGGGCCTAAGAACCCGGGCAATTCACCCAGCTTAGCCCTCCTTACCCACTCCCTAATTAATGGTAACTCATGCTTTAACTTAGCCATCTCTATCTGTAGTTTAGCCTCCTTAGAACCCGCGTGTTGAGCAAATATCTCGAGGATTAGCTGTATTTTGTCGAGTACTTCAACCTTAAGCTCACGCATTAAGTTAACTATTTGACGAGGTTTGACACTGTCATAGATATATATCTTACTAATGTTTTCCTTCTCAATTAATTCCCTTAATCTATCTAACTTCCCTTTACCAATATAGAACCTACTATCAGGTACTCCCTTAACTACGTAGGTGTCGACTACATTATATCCTAAAGTCTTCATTAGGGCTATGGCTTCATTAACATCCTCATTACGGTTAATGATTAATATAGCGTTTATCTCATTACCTGCTCTCTTCATTTCTTCTTCACTTTAATATTCACGATTTCCCCTAGAGTGACTTCCTTCATTGATTCTTTAGCCATGAACGGGCCTATATCTTCTTCAGTTATTGGAACCAGCAATTTTACTTTAAGTACATCCTCAAGCCTCCTAGCTAGATCTATAGGTGGGACTAACTTACCTGCTTCTATCCTCTTTATGGTATTCTCACTCTCTTTGACCAGCATCGCTAACGTTTTGGTACTCCACCCTAATCTCTCTCTAGCCTTCCTTATTCTCACGGCATAGTCATCAATAACCTCAAACTGGGCATACATTATTTCCTTCCTTACGGGCTTTATCCTCTTAGTTACGGGCTTAGCAGTTTGTTTAGGTTTTGTGGGGGTTCTAGTTCTTACATCACTAACCTTTCTCTCCCTCATCACTTTACTATAGCATGATGGGCATAGAGTGAGGGGTACACCATCAACTAGAGCTTTCTTAGCTAGTGAAGCGTCTATAGCCATACCGCACATCTCGCAGTAAAGCACTTTACGCCTATTAACCAAGCTTCCCCCTCTAGAATTACGTTATACCTAATTAACTATATAAAACTACATGGAAAATGTTCCTCACTTAAATCATGGGTAGTTTTAAGCTAGGTAAAAGATTAGGCTAAACCTATATAGGTAATCTAAGACATGAGTTCTTAGACGGTGAACTCTGTGTCAACTACATCATCGCATGAAGAGCATGAAGGGTATTTCGTGGATTTGGATTATGTTAGGAGGTTAGAGAGTAAGATAAGGGAGCTGGAGGCTGAAATAACTGTACTTCAGAGGGAGGTTGACTTCTATAAGAATGAGATAGATAAGCTACTTTCACCGCCCCTTATTGAGGCAGTAGTTCTTGAGGTATTAGATGATGATAGGGCTATTGTCAAGAGCACAACAGGGCCTAATCTCATAGTCCATATTTCAGGGTTAGTTGATAGGTCTAAAGTAAGGCCGGGGGTTTATGTCGCATTAAATCAGAGGGGTTCAGCCATTGTTGAGGTCCTACCGCATAGGGAGGATCCTATGGTTAGGGCTATGGAGGTCACTGAAAGACCTAACGTCAGATACTCAGATATTGGTGGGCTTAGTAGTCAGATACAGGAATTAAGGGAGGTTATTGAGCTACCGTTAAGGTTCCCTGAGAGGTTTAGGGAGTTAGGTATTGAGCCACCTAAGGGTGTATTGCTCTATGGACCCCCGGGCTGCGGTAAGACGTTGCTGGCTAAGGCGGTTGCTGGTGAGAGTAATGCTACTTTTATAAGGCTTGTAGCTTCAGAACTTGCTCAGAAGTTTATTGGTGAGGGAGCTAGGTTAGTTAGGGAGGTATTTAGATTAGCTAGGAGGAAGGCCCCAGCAATAGTGCTTATTGACGAGATTGATGCTATAGCGGCTAAGAGGCTTGATGTGGGTACCAGTGGTGAGAGGGAGATTCATAGAACATTAACTCAGTTACTCGCTGAGCTAGACGGTTTTGACCCCTTAGATAAGGTTAAGGTAATAGCAACAACAAATAGAATAGACGTTCTAGACCCAGCTATATTGAGGCCGGGACGTTTTGATAGGCTTATAGAGGTACCCTTACCTAATGAGGAAGGTAGGTATGAGATATTCAAGATACATACACGTAAAATGAAGTTGGATAAAAACGTTGACCTTAGGTATTTAGCTAAAATAACTGAGGGAGCCACGGGGGCGGATATAAAGGCCATATGCACTGAGGCAGGCTATAACGCTTTAAGGGCTAATAGGTTAAGAGTCACTCAGAAAGATTTCATTAACGCGATCAATAAAGTATTAAAAGGTAGATACAGACCCTACGCTAACCTCTACGGGCTCCCATATGGTAAGAAGGGAAGTGGAATGATGTGATGGGGCTTGATAATACGTAGACCGACACTGCTTGAGTTAAGAATGCTTAGAGCCATAGCCAATTACCAATTTAGGACCAACATAGGTAATGAATTGATACCTAGTGACGTATATGTGAAGGTTTCAAAAAGTACTGGTAAAATACGTGAGGTATTGACTAACAATAGAGGACTGCTCTTGGTTCTTAGAGCATCAGATTACATGTTTAACCTAACTAAGTTAAGCGCTATTAGGCTACATAAGTTACTTAAGCCCCCAAAGAATAGGGTTATCGTAGTGAATGAGGTTAGTGAGTTCATAAGAGAGGGCAGAAACGTTTTCGCTAGACATGTCATAGCTATAGATGAGGACTTAAGAGCTAACGATGAGGTAATAGTTGTTAATGAGGACGATGAATTATTAGGCTATGGTAGGCTTAAGTTATCACCACTTGAAACTATGTTTTTTACACGTGGATTAGCCGTATTAGTACGTGGTGGTGTTAAGAATGGTAATGGTTAAGATCTTAGTTAAGGGGGAATTTAGGGATTCATTAAAAGGAAGAGAATGGGTAACCATAACAGGGTTTCCAGGATTTGGATTTACAGGCTACATAACATGTAGGTATATAGCTGTTAAATTAGGTGCTATCAAGATAGGTAACATAATAGCTACAGGAATGCCTGACTTTACGTTCATAGATGATTATGGTCTCGCATCACCTCACGAAATACTAGCCGACTTTAAGAATGGGATAATCATAGTGATTAACCATATAAACCCTAAAACCATGTATAGGGCTAAATTCTCGATAAAGTTAGCCGAGTGGTTTAAGAGTATCGGTGTTAAGGAGGTTTTCCTCATAGGTGGTTTAGATATAAGGTTTAAGGAAGGTAAAGGGGAGTTAATGTGGTTAACTACAAGTACTTGTAAAAGGAGGCTTAAAGAGCCTAGGATGGAGAAAGGGCTTTACATAGTCGGTCCATTAGCCTCACTGATAACCGTGTTTGAAAGTGAGGGTATTCCAGCACTTATATTGCTACCGTTCGTTGAGCCTTCAAGACCTGAGCCTAGGGCTGCGGCTATTGCTATACGTAAAATAAATGAATTATTAAACCTAAATATACCTGTAAGCGAGTTACTCGAACATGCTAAGGTCATAGAAGAGACTGAGAGTAAGTTAAGGGAGTTAGAAAGGAAGCTACAGACTGAGGAGCGTGGAATGAGGACATATATATGAGTTAAGGTCCTTGGTACATCAATATTTAAGTTACGTAATAAATATTTTTTAGTTCTTTAATCATTAAAGCGTAAGGGGTATTAGTAATGGTGAAACTACCCCCGAATATTGATAAGCTACTTGGTTTCTCATTAATAGTAATCGGGTGCGTACTAGCTGTACTTGTATTCTACTATGCAATTAATGAGTACTTAGCATTCCCTGGAATAGAGCTTCAAGGTCTAGATATAATAGATATTGTTAGAAGAAGCGCAGGTGTTCTTTTAGGTTTACTTATTAAGATAACCTTCTTGAGTATGGGTTTAGCTACAGCCGCTGTCGTACTGAAATATGGGGTTAGGATGATCAAGGAAGAGAAAGTTAGTGAGAAGAAGGAGAAGACTTAATTAATGGGTGCGAGATAAGTGCTTAGAGTTATAGTTTTCCTAGTTGGACTATCAATACTTCTGATAGTTACGTATCCATTAATAATCTTCGTTTACGACTCCATGAACGGCAACTTCTTTAGTATTCGTTACTCAATAAGTCATGTAAACCGGACACACATAGTATTTAGGGTTAACCTAACTTACCTAAATAGTGCGGAGATTCATGATTTTAATATAACCGTAGAGATACTTAGTGAAGAAAATAAAAGTATAGCACGTAGTTGCGTAACTAAATCTGTATTGAAACTTAATGAGAGCCTCATACTAGAGTTAACTATACCATTAGAGAACGCTATAAAGGCTAAGTACGTAGCACTAACCCTTAAAGGCGTTATTGGCGGCATATATCCAATATCTGTAAAGGTTAAGGAAGAATTTAGAGGTGTTAAATTATGGAAGGTAATGAAGTACTAATGATTCTGAAGAAGATAGTGAAGGGAATTATTCACGGCTTATTCATGTGGCTAATTTACGTGTTGACTATCCCATTTATAGTAAATTCATTAACAACAGCCGAGATCTTTACTGTGCCAACGTTCTTTGAGTTAAAGTGGTTTCTAATAATGTTATTCTTCATAATTATCTTTGCTGTGGCTTCCGCACTTAAACATAGACCTTATGGGGTGCTACTAAATGTATTCGGTAACCTACTAGCATTCCTAGTATTGGTGAAGTTACTAGAGGGTGGTTTGGTGACAATTAGTGTACCCGTAGGGGAAGGTATTGAAGTATACGTATTTATGGATTTAAGGATTGTTTTGTATACAATATTCATAGTTATTACTATACCTTCAATAATGATTTCCGTTTACGAAAGCTTAAAGGAAATTGATGAACATATTTAAGATCAGTGGGAGGAAGAGCGATCATCAATCATTACGACCGAAATTTCATCATCTAGGAAAACTCACTTAATACCTATTTTATACATTTTCTCAGGGTTCGTTAGTCCAGCTATGGCCATCGCTAACTTAGAATCACCTAATCTCTCTGATAGTTCCTTAAATAATTGTTGCTGAGCATTAAATAGCAGATTAGATGTTATCCTACATAGAGAATCAACCACGTCTACTGGGTAAGGTACACCATTAACCCCGGTTGTCATTGAAAGGTAAGAGACTATATCATCAAGCATTAATATACTTGACACGTACACCTCAGCCTTAGTAGCTAGCGTGAAATATGATGGTGTTATACCCTTATATAGTACTAAGTTTATTGAATCTACATGGTCTACATACCTTATTGAAGCTCTTAGCCAGGACGCTTTTTCGTTAAGTGTTCTTCTTAATGATGCAGGTATATCTATACTTTCATCCTTAACGAGCCTTAAGAGATCATCATAAAGGTCTGCATAACTACCAAGAACTATATACTCTCCGTTACTTAATACGTAGCTAGCTAGGACCTTATCATTTAACCTAATGTTGGGTTTTCTTAAGATTATGGCTAAGTCAGAACCGTATGCCCTTTTTAATATACCAACTAATGCCGTGTCTGTCTTATCAGCTAATCTAAGCATCTTACTCGTTAACTCAATTAACCTACCATAAAGCTTTATCCTTAAGCTGACACTTTCCTTACTTCTCTTAATAAATCCTGGAGGTACTCTTGGAAATAATTCCCCATCAAGTATTATCAGGTCAAAAAAAGCCTTATGTTCTAATTTCTTCTCAAGTAACTCAATAATAAATTTCCTCTCAATAATCTTTGATAATGGGGTTGCGATACCTTCACTTTCTTGAATAAATTTCACATAACCTTTAGCATCACTTCTAGGTATGCATGCAGCACTGCAATTCCCGTAAAGAACATGACCTCTAACTATCAGTACTAACTTGCCTCCAGTAAGTTCTAATGGCGGTGTTGTGAAACTTGTATCAACAGCTACTGAACATAGGTTCTTCAACCTAGGGTTTAATGAAACTTTCCTTATGCGTTCGTTACCTATTAAATCTCTTAAAGACTTCTTATCTCGTTCCCTTAATGACGACTCAACTAACTTAGCGATTCTCGTGGCTTCCTGCTCTATACATTCGGTAACAACCCTAACGACGTGAGCCTCAGTAAATTCCTCAATACTCTCAATAGACTCGCTCACTAGATTTTCACCTCCTTAACCTTAATAAGTATGGGTATTTTTAGTGGGTTCATTAAGCCAGCAACAAAGAATTCCCTCTTACCTAGTATGGCTAATGAAGCTTCACTTATACCAGCAAGGTCCATGTATCCTCTTAATTCATTAAAATCTGTTGGTGTCTGTAGCTTACTAAAGAATAACGTGTTTAAGTTATTCCTAACCTCAGGATCTATATCCATAATTCTTTGAGTAGCTAGTATTAGTCCTAAACCCCACTTCCTTCCCTCACGTACTGTACGTGCTATGGCTTTCAATGACTCACCACAGTACCTACATGCGTAATTATGCGCCTCATCAATAACTACAACAGTTTTTACTGCCTTACCTTCAGATTCGATGGATTTCCATAACTCATTAAGTACTGAGGTTATAATGAACTTCTTAACTAGATGGTCCTCACCACTCAAATCAACTACGCATAGTTTGTCCTTAAAGGCTTTAAGAACTATGTTCCTCGGATGAATATTTCTACCGCTTAGTGATTCGAAAAGCGGTGTACCAGCCTTAATACTTACTGCCACCTGTAGCTTTACCTTTGTGCTTCCTCTGGCATTTAATTCTTTAGTAACTTTACTTAAGATATCCTTAAAGACATGAATATTCCATTTAATGGGGTACTTAGCCATGTAATCATAGAGTTTGTCAAAGTCTATCCTTAATTTCATCAATGACTCCACATTGAAATTACCCAATCTCCGTGGCTGCGTTCTAGTACTTACTAATGTGGTTCTAGCCCCTGTTCCTGCTGTACTTTCGAAGTCTACTACGTCACTTATTACATTCTCACTTAATGATGCTAAATAGTTCAGTATGTATATTATAGCTGATAGCAGTAAATACCCTTCTCTATCGTCGTACCCGCATCGAGAACTGATTAAGCTAGCTATTAATGTAGGTTCTAGTACTACGTCTCTAGCTTTAATGACGTACTTGACTTCGTAGAAAGGTACGTAATCCATACCTGTATGATCAAAGACTATCACTGAATAATCGGTCCTGCTTAAGATCTCATCTATAAGTACCTTAACTAATCGCGACTTCCCACTACCCGTCGTCCCAACTACAGCTATATGATAGGGGAGTGCATCACTACGTAATGGTATCTCAATACCGCTATACTTATGGGTACCGACCATAATGCTTTCAGCTAGACCTAAGTTTAACGTAAGATCTTTAGGAGATTCAATAACGAATACCTTAGATCCCGGATTAGGGGGTAATTGAGGCTCACTAAGTTCTCCTAAGGGACTTAATACACCTATTATGAAAACTGAAGCACGTGAATATGGTAGGATTCCACTCTCAACAAGATTAGGGTTATCTACAAAGCTAGTTCTTCTCCATGACGTAAGAAATGGTTCTAGACGCTGTACCTCCCTTAAAACCCCTAAGTACTTGATACCTCTACTACCATCGTCTATAACAACTAGCTGCTCCTCCTTTGCTAGTTGCTCCACTTCTTCATTAACTATTAATGGGGCTTTCGAAGTTGTCGCCCCGCTCCCAACTATACCTATAAGCCTCACTTAGCATCCCTTAATGAGTAGTAACTTTAAAAAGTTTTATAAGTATCTACGCTTAATTGAGTTTCTCTACCTTGATCCCAATACCTAACTCCCTAGCTGTAGAGACTAATTTATTAATGATGATATCATTGAACCAATTAACTGATTCATCGGCAATCACTATTACCTTAGTTATTATGTGTCTGCGCTTCTCTAGGAATGCTTTAATGGTGTTAAGTAAGTCATCAATAACTTCCTTACTAACGTTTAACGGCATCTCGAACTGTGATGATGGGTATGTCTCAGCTAACTCAATAGGTACCAAACCTAAGAAAGGTATGATGAAAAACACGTTACCGGACTCTAAGCTAGGTCTTTTCTCTAGGAGTTTCATGAAGGTCTCCGCTTTATTGAAAGGCTTTAGTAGGGGGTTGGCAGGTATTAGGACTACGTCGCTACCTTCCTTATACAGCTTAAAGCCAGTTACCACATAGCTTTTTAACCTGGTTAGTTCAGGTCTTCTTAATGACGTTGAGTCGTAGAGGAATAATGCCCTTATATTGCCTCTAGTTCTAGGGTCTAGTTTCTCTAGGAACTCTACATATTTTAGGAGCTCATTAAATGCTCTACGCGCTGATGGGTGTGATCTTGAGCGCTCCTCTAGGTATTCCCATAACCTACCCTCCTTAATCGCTTGCTTTACCCTACGTATCTCTAATTGGAGCATGTAGAGGTTATGCTTAGCTATCAACTTTACACGTTCGTCTTTACTTAACTCTTTAAGCTCTTCAACACCATACTTGGAACATACGGGGCAGTTACACGGTAAATAACTTAACTCGCTTAACTTAACGGTACCTGAGTAAGTCATTACCCTCTCATCACGTGCGTAAAGTACGTATGAAGCTGAATCAAAAGTATCGACACCTAAGGCCACAGCGAAAGGTATTATTAATGGATGCCCAGCACCAAATAAGTGTAACGGCTTATCCAAGGGTAAATACTTCTTAGCAACGAATACCATCTCAACTATTTTCTCAAACCTATACTGCTCAAGGAGAGTTACTGGGCTACCAACAGCATACATGGAGTATTCGCTAAATTTGGATGCTTCCTTGGCACTATACTCAACTAAATCTATATGAATACCTCCTTGAACAGGTAAAACCCAAAGTACCTCACTATCCTTAACATACCTTAATACCTCCATAGCCCTTCTTAATGTTTCCTCAACACTAAACTTAGCCTCATCATAACTTACCTCATACGTAGTTGGTATGTCTAATATGACCCCTATATCAGACCCTATTTCGATTTGGTACTTAACTATGTCTTCAGGACTTACATCTATAGATCCATAACGCATCAATTGATAAGCGCCTGAATCAGTCATGACAACGCCATTAAACCCTAAGAACTTATGGACACCTACCTTAGATACTTCCCTACCGTAATTTCTGTACAGTATGTATGCATTCGTGATTATGGCGTTAAAACCCATATTAGCGATCTCTGAGAGAGGAAGATCTCTTTCTTGTCTTACGGGATTGATTACAGGGAGAAAAATAGGTGTTTCTACCTTGCCATGCTTAGTCTCTAATACCCCTATACGCCCAGCTAAGTCCTTATCGCGTATCTCAAAGCTCAATTACCTAATCCCTTTCTGCTTATGCTCTAAGTACTCCTGCAATACACTATATATCTTATTAGCTAATGGTCCAGCACCCTCAACACCGCTCTCAGTAACCTTATATTTTTCATAAACAATAACAGCATTAGCTTCAGGAACTATCTTAACAGCACCGCCAGGTAGATTCAACTTCCTCTGTAATACGTCAGCGAACTCCTTAGGGTCAAATAGTGGTGGTGACTTAAGTATTATCTCCGAGATTCTAGCACCGTTTATGAATATCCTATGGTAAACATTGCCTTGGGGGTCAATAGCGTCACCTAAAAGCACATGAAAACCTGAATGTTCTGAACCTATGTCAAAACCTATTAAGGTGCCTTCATATCTTTGTCCATCAACTAACTTAACAGCAACATTTTTCTCTAGAAAGTTTGATAGCTCAGTCATGAACTTCTTTAACGCATCCCTAGGTGTTAAGGACATTCTTACCGACCTTTTAAAATATTTATTTACTCAATTAAAAGCTATCTACACGCTTATTGATAATGCCCCATGATATCTTAAAAACCTTAGTTAAGAACAACTATTAGGTGTCTTAATGGGTGGAAAGAGCGTGATTAGTGAGGGCATAATAAACTTCGTAGGTAAAATAACTAATATAAGCAGGTCAGTCATACCTAATGTAAGTATTATAGAAATTTCTGGACCTAACATAAGCATGAAGATGGATTTAGTAAAGGATTTATGGAGGGTTAAAGTAGGAGATAAGGTTGAGGTTCTAATCACTAGGGAAAAACCATCCTTTGAAAAAGGTAAGGACTTTGTGGCGCATGGGCACATAGTCACTAAAAGAAAAGAGAGTGATGTATATAAATTACTCATATCGCTATGGGGCTTCTTAGTTATCTTAATCTCTAAAGATAAAAGCTTACACGATACTTTTGGCTATGTTGATAAAGTTTACGTTAAGATGAGAAAAGTTTGATTGGCTTAGAGCATAACCTTTCACTTTAAATACTTACTTAATTTTAGGGTGGTGGATTGCGCTTTAAAATAATGGGGTCGTGTAGTAAGGGTAACGACTACTTAGTAAAGTGTTTAGAGTTAAAGAGTAAGAAGGAGGTTAGTTCTTTAGAACGTCTAAAGGACTTTATAAACTTCATTAGATTACTGTCAAATGATGAATATAGAGTGTATATGGTTGTGAGCTTAGATAGCCAGTCAAGCAGTGTGGTATTTGCAATTAGTAAATTGAGAGGTTCTGATAATCACGAAAAACTCAAATATATGGTTGAATCCATGCAAAAAGCCCTTGATGACGTTAGTAATGGTGCATTAGTTCTAAAGGATATTGGGTGTAATAAAGTATTTTTTCTTAAATAAGTCAAGAACTAATTTATTAAGTGATGATGACTGCATCTTAGATCCTGTAATCAACATACTTACCCAGAATGTCAGTATGTTGGGTGATAAAGGCAAGTTTGGTGATATTTATCTAGGTAGATGTTTAAGGACTAGAAGTAGGGTATTTTTAAGGAGTATAGATCTATTTAGACACATAGGGATATTTGGAACTACAGGCTCAGGAAAAACAACAACAACTGCCGTAATAATTAAGCAATTAATCAATAGATTCAACATACTAGTGCTAGATTGGCATGGTGAATACGCTGACCTACTAAGTACGGACAATGTTTTAACTGTGGGGGGTGTAAATCCCTTCAAGTTAAGTATTGATCCTTCAACATTAGATTTAGAGTTCGTCGAGATTTTTGAGGAAGTATTTGACTTAACACCAACACAGTCATACATAGTTATGAGAGCCTTAAAGGAATCTAAAGTAAGTTCCATACCGCAGCTTCTTGACGTTATTGAGTCTATGGAGCATAGTGCTAGATGGTTTTATGATAGTAAGTTATCACTGGTTAGGAAATTATCGCTACTTGATGACCCGCTATTTAAGAGCTTGTTTAAGAAGGAGTTTATTGACCTAAGGGATTACTTAAAAATGAGGAAACTGGCTATTATCGATCTATCTACATTAGGGAGTATTTCGTTAAGGAGGCTCACATCATTGCTCACGATAAAGTATATAGAGAAAAACGTAAGTAGTTGCTCGCTAACGCCTCTGGTTATAGTTGTTGATGAAGCACATAACATATTTACTAACGAATCCAATACTAACTTAATCGCTAGATTATTTGGGGAGATAAGGAAGAAGGGTGTGGGCATCATAGCCGTAACTCAATCACCATCACTTGTTTCTCAACACATGATTAGGAACACAAATACTAAGATAATTCACAGCATAAAGTCTTGGAAGGACTCTGAGATCATTGGTGACTCAATAGGCTTAGACAGTGAGTGGAGAAGGAGACTTGCTTATCTAGATGTAGGTGAGGCTCTAATATCAGCACCCAACTACAGTAGCGTTAAGTACGTAAAAATAGACATGAATGTCCTAAGAGCCTAGGTCTAGCCTAGCTATTAACTCAACAACCTTAGGGTCACTAAACCAGTCTATGTATAAAGGCTTACAAGACGTACTTAACATCTCAATAATGATGTCTACGACCTCTTTAACGGACTTACCAGTTACGTCTATTTCACAAACCTTTTCTTCAGGGTGGGACTCTAACGCATTAATCAGGCATACACCAAGAGCCTCAGCCTCCAGGTTCTCCTTCACTTTCTTCTTAGGCCAACCTCTCTTCTTCAATCTCTTGATTAGCCTCAGCGGATTCATCCTTAAGACGAAGATTTTTATTATTAAGTCATCATCTATAATTTCCCCATAGTGCGAGTCTATGATCACTAATTCGTGTTGTCTTGATAATTCACGTACGTACTCCTTGACCTTCTCTTCATTAATTATGTATGATAATGTTTCCTCATCATAGCTTAAGTATAATCCTTTATCTATTACTACCTTACTTAACTCTACGTGATGCCCATTAAGAGCTTTAGCTAGAGCCTTAGCTACCGCCGACTTACCTACACCGGGTACTCCGGATATGACAATGATGTTAGGCTTTACCATATTTAATACCGAACCTATACTTTACGTACCTATCTTCGGGAGAAAACCTTGGTGGATGAGCAACTTTTGTCTGAGAACCACATTTAGGGCATTTATCCATTAGGGTGTAAGTACCGCATTTAGGGCATTTCCTGATTAAGAAATTCATTTGAATCACTTAACCCTTTGGTAAGCAAACTCAACATTTAATTTCTTAGCTAACCTTTCGGCTCTCTTAAGTAGTGAATTAGATAATGCCTCAGCTTTCTTAAAGTTCGTGGAGACTACCTCAAGTATATATCGTGGTGGGCCTGCAGTATATATACGTACTTTAACCTCCTTATCTTCCTCCTTAGGATAAAGCTCACAAAGAAGTTTCTTAACTCTATGAACACCATCACCACTTAAAGACCTTACACTGAGTACGTACTGAATCTTTAACTTCTTGACCTCGATATGCTTCTTTAGCTCATTAAGTAACGGCTCTATCCACTCATTAGGAACTCCAGCTTTCCTAAGTACTTCAGCACCCTTGATAGTAGCTTCTTCAAACCCCTTATAGATCTCGCCATAAACATCTTCTAATTTCCAACCAACCTCACTATATGCGTCATCAATGGTTTTACCTATCTTCTTAGCCACTATCTCAAGAATCTTATCAGCCTTCTGAGCGCGTTTCCACTCAAGTATCTTCCTACGTCTCTCGCCTTCAGAAACTCTCTTAAGAGATACATCAACATGCCCTTTTCTTCTATCTACCCTTATGACCTTAACAACAACCTTCTGGCCCTCTTTAACTATATCACGTATATTCCTAACCCACTTACTTGATAGCTCGCTCCAAGGTAAAAATGCAGGCATGTTGTTATACTCATCAAGCTTTAAGTAGGCACCATATTCGAATACTTTATCTACAGTACCAATAACCAACCAGCCAACCTCAGGTAGTTTCTCCCTTCTTCTTACCAAATAAACACCTCATTAACCTAAAATCCTAATTATCTCCCCTAAGATCTTAGCCTTACCACCTGTGGGCACTACTAATACCGTACCACACACTAAGCAACGTGCTGGAAATGTTGCGTGATCGAATACTACCTGCTCATGACCACATGAAGGGCATCGAACTAATACGAACTTACTCTTAGGAACAGGTATGAGAACCTTCCTTTTCTTCATCCTCTTATCACCTCAACTAACTCAGCCTTCTTCAACCTAATACCCTCCAGATGGTATATGTAACCACACTCCCTACACTTAAGCTTCAAGACTACCTTCTTAGTTACCTTAGCAAACCTCTTTTGCTCAGGCTTACGCTTACTGCCGTAACCCTCTTGTTTTCTCCTATACCTACGTTCACCTTCAGCTAAACTCCTCCTTTTACCATGCTTATAGATAGTGACAGAATGTTCAGTATGTCTACCACAACGAGGGCAGTACTTCCTCACTACTTTAGGTATCTTCATCTTTATCAACCCTTAACTACTCTTCAGATATACCTTTTTAGCTTTTTACTAAACTACTAATTAAGCTTTTTAGCTCTAAGTCAAGTATTTCACATAACCCTAAATACTCAAGAAGAATGGCTCTACTTAGCTCAACCATAGTGACTGTGCCCTCTCTAAAAAACCCTGCATCAGTCCTAAACTCCTTAACGACCTTTATAGGAACTCTTCCTTCATTATCGATGAAACCACTTAAGGTTAGCTTATAGTACCTATCTATAAAGTTAATTATTAAGTTAAGGAATTCTTTATCAAAACTTTCTTTAGTGGTGCCGTAGTTAAGGAATTTAACAACTCTTAAAGTCATTAATTCAGCAACAACTTTATCTAGCAAGTCCATATAGCTATTACATACAGCATAAACCCCCGCCCTAGCACACCACTTAATCACATCCTGGGTATATTTAATTAGGTCATTAACATCAGCCCTTGAGATTCCTAATGCTTCTTTAGAAATTAATTCTTTAAATACTAAATCGTATAGGTCCATGATTTACTACCTTGATTAACTAATATCTAATATGAATGCAAGACCTTTAAGTGCTAAGTACATAGCCACGCTGCCAGGCAGTACTAATTTCTCACCCTCAACCCCTTTGATATCTATATCTATAACTCTTATTTGAGGAAAACTGAATGGGATGTATACTTTCATTAAGTAGTTATGAAACGGCGATAGCGCATGATCTAAAATGAAGTCACTTAACTTATCTATATCTATATTTACGACCTTAAATCCTGCTTTACCGTTAATACTGTTCGGTAAACGTATGAGCCTTTTTATATCTATAGTTACTTTCTCGTCTATAGCTATACCCAACCCATGAATTAATTCACTATAATCCAGCGGCGGGTATTCAGGTTTTCTCGTTAAAGGTTTAACCCCTCTAATAAAGTCTACTAATTCACCCTCAATGATACCTAAATTAAGTATTTCTTTAGCTACACGTCTCCTCCAGCCACCATCGATTATTCTAGGGGGTACCTCAATTACGGTCTTCTTCCTACCTTTACCTTTCCTCCTTATACTTAAGTTAAGAATGTATACATCGATACCTACACCCTTTATATAATCCACTATTTCCCTTCTCTCACTAGAGTCTAACTTAAGCCATTTACCTTTACATTCAACATGGACGTGAAACCCTCTATGACCTGAGAAATATACTTTAACCCTATCCTTAGAGAAACCAAAGTCATTTACCAATACGTCAATGAGGTTAATTAAGTGCTCCTTAGCCTTCTCTAGACACTCGATAGTTATATGGGTAATCCCTACATAATCACCCTCACATTCTCTACACATACCTAACTCATCATAATCAAGACACCTCCCTAAACATACATTAATGGATGAGCCCTCACAACCCGGTACGTGATCAGCATCTATATCAAATATTAGGTCAGCACCTAACCATACCTTAGAATCCATATCCTCAGCTGCGGGGTCCTCATATATAGCGCTAGAGAAGTAAGCGTGTTTAGGTACTATCTTAACCATATAGTCCCTTAACTCATCAGTGCTTCTAAATGCCTTATGCCTTATGTAGGTCTCAGAATCGAATGTTTGAAAGGCGAATTCACGCATTATGAAGTTACTTGGTAGATTAAGCTCGATACCTTTATAGTGCTCCCTAAATAACTGCTTAATTAACTGTTTGTTTCGCTTACTCAGTTCTTGGTGCGACATAAACCTCCATCCTAGCCCCTTGAGCTAACTCAAAGACCATATGGCATGGCATAGCGGTAGAGAACTCTATGAGGACTGTCTCAGCTACCCTACCGACCTGCTTTAAATTACTGAAATATTCCATACCATATGATGCCTCACCAGGCTCCTCAACAATAACCTCAGTTAAAGTACCTGACTCAATGTCTAAATCTATTTCAGCCTCACCTAAGTCACTAATGCTCATTATTATCAACTTATCCTCAGTACCCTTTAGCTTAATCATATCCCCTAAATCCTCTATGCTATTTATTACGTCATAGTACGTAGGTCCTAACATCCTAAACCTATTCTTCAGCTCTAAACCACTCAATTCAGGTACTTCCTCCATCTCAAGAGTTAGTAAGGGAAGCGTGAATATTCTCTCAACCCCCTTAGTAATTAAGGCTACATTAAGTTTATTTCTCTCCATACCTAGCGATATTTTATCATCCTTTGAAGCAGTCCTTAAAATCTTAGCTAGGTCCTCAACATTGAACGGTACATCTACAGATTCCTTACCATCTAAGTCAAACTCCTCGAAGGACTCTCTTGGTATTATGAAGTCAAGTAATATAACTTTAGACGGGTCAAGGGCTTTAAACCTAAAGCCGTCTTCAGTAACTTTAGCCACACCAGTCTCTATAAACTTACTAATGCTTCTAATCACGTAACGCCACGTTTTAGCATCCGCGAAAGTTATCTTCATAACAATCCCCTATCAAAAATATCCATAACGTACTTAAAACGGTAACGTATCTTAAAGAATGCTTTTAAGTTACTGAATCTATTAGTAAGTAGTGCTTTAAGTAATTCATAGAAATAGAATTTAAGCAGGTAGGTTAGGGTGATGTGTGCTTATAAGGTGGTAGCATGGGTGCTGTCGCTGAGGTAGCAACGGTAGAGAAGTTTAAGGCGATTAGCCCAGCAGAGTTTTTCTTCCGTAATAAAGAGATTGCTGGGTTCCAAAACCCTGCTAGAGCACTATATCAGACCATACGTGAACTCGTAGAAAACGCTCTTGATGCTACAGACGCTCATGGAATATTACCAAACGTTAAGGTAATGATTGATCAGGACCCATCAAGACCTATGTTCTACACTATAACTGTAGAGGATAATGGTATAGGTATACCACCGCAATACGTACCTAGAGCTTTCGGTCAATTACTATTCAGCTCTAAGTACGTACTAAGACAAACTAGAGGTACTTTCGGACTAGGAGCAAAGATGGCAGTGCTTTATGGACAGATAACTACGGGTAAACCTGTTGAGGTAGTTTCATCGACTATAAATTCAAATAGGATATACATATTTAGGATACTAATAGATGTTAAGACCAATAAGCCAATAATTCTCCATCAAGAATCCGTGAGGAAGAATAATGGGTGGCATGGTACAATAGTCAAGGTCACTATAGAAGGTGATTGGAGTAGGGCTAAGTCAAGGATATATGAGTACATAAGGAGAACGGCCATAATAGCTCCTTATGCTGAGATATTGTTTAAGGATCCTGAAGGTAATTACCTCATATTTAAGAGATCTATAACTATGTTGCCTAAACCACCTAGGGTGACCAAGTATCATCCCCACGGCATTGACTTAGAGGTGCTTAAATCTCTGGTTCAAGAAACTAAAGCCACAACATTACTTGAGTTCTTAAAGACTGAGTTCAGTAGTGTTGGTGAGGCAACCGCCAAGGCTTTTCTTAAGTTCGCTAATTTGCCACTGGATAAGGATCCTAAGCATCTCACTAGGCAGGAGATAGAGTATTTAGCACGTATGTTAAGGGAATTTAAGTTTAAGAACCCTAAAGGAACGCATTTATCACCCTTAGGTAAGGAGATAATTATTGCAGGCCTTAAATCGATACTGAAACCTGAATTTGTCACGGCTATAAGTAGGAGGCCAAGTGCTTATCAAGGGCATGCATTCATAGTTGAAGTAGGTATCGCTTATGGTGGCGCCATACCTTACTCAGAATCACCTATTTTACTTAGGTTCGCTAATAAAATACCGTTATTATACGACGAGAAATCCGATGTTTCATGGAAAGTACTTACTGAAAGAATTAACTGGAGTGCTTATGGGATAAGCTTCCCAGCACCACTCGCTGTTTTGGTGCATATATGCAGTACTAAGATACCTTATAAAGGTGCCGGAAAGGAAAGCATTGCTGAAGTACCTCAGATAGAGAGTGAAGTAGAGTTAGCTGTACGTGAAGCTGCTAGAGAATTAAGGAGTTACATAATTAAGAAGCGCAAGGAGGAGGAACTAGCTAGGAAGGCTGTCAATATAGCTAAGTACATTCCTGATGTTGCAAGGAGCCTGACTAAGTTAGCATTTGATCTTAAGGTAGGTAAGAGCTTAATCGATTATGAACTACTAACGCAGGCGTTGCTTAAGGGGCTTAATAGGAGGCTTAAGGACTACATAATAAAGAGTCTGGATGAAGTGGTGGTCTCTATAGAGTGAGGTGGTTATGGTGAGTGGGGTTAGTTCAGAAATAGATGTTAAGGCACGTTTAAGGGCTGCTGAAATACTTAGAGAGAGATTTAAGACGTTAATAAATCAGATATTGAAGGGTGAGAACCCAACATTAATCATACCTAAGAGGACTTTGAGCAATACTATATACGATGAGAAAAGGAAGTTACTCCTTTTAGGTAGCGATACTTTAGAGAGGAGCTTCTATGACGTTAGGGAAGCTAAAAAGTTCATGCAGACCGTCCTTATGGCTAGTCTGATATATGAAGCGTTAATTAATAATGAGTACCCAACGATCCGTGACCTCTACTACAGAGGGAAGCATAGCATTAGGTTTAGGGACTTTAAAGGTAGAATTAAGGAGGAAAATACTTGGGATGAGCAGAGGGAGTCTGATTCCGTTATCAGGGATATTGAAGTATTCACTAACCTCCTTAGGGAGGAGATGCTAATACTAAGCAAGGAGAAGGGTAAGGTCGTTGGTAACATGAGAATTAGGAGCGGTGATGACATCATAGACCTAAGTAAGATGGGCCATGGAGCTTACGCCATAGAACCAACACCAGATCTAATCGAGTTTATTGACGTCGATGCCGAATTCGTCTTGGTTGTTGAGAAAGACGCCGTATTCCAGCAGCTACATAGAGCTGGTTTTTGGAGGAAGTATAAGGCTATATTAATCACTAGCGCTGGCCAACCAGATAGGGCTACCAGAAGATTTGTTAGAAGACTTAACGATGAGCTTAAGTTACCCATATACATACTAACTGATGCTGACCCCTATGGGTGGTACATATATAGCGTCTTTAGGATAGGCTCGATAACTCTATCTTACGAAAGTGAGAGATTAGCGACGCCTGAAGCTAAGTTCTTGGGCGTATCTATGGTTGACATATATGGGCATAAGAAGTTGCGTAAGAAGCCCTACTTGAATGAGGCTGAGCGTAGGAATTACGTAATTAAGGCTAAACCAACAGACATTAAGAGGGCTAAGGAGTTAATGAGTTATAAGTGGTTTCAGACACCTAGGTGGAGGATAGAGCTTGAGATATTCTTAAGTAAGAAATCTAAGCTTGAGATTGAGGCATTGACCTCTAAAGGACTTAAGTTCCTTATGGATACATACATACCTGGGAAGATTCAGACCAAGGACTGGATTGGCTAACACCTATTAATAAAGGCTTTAAGAAATGTATTTATTAGGTGTTAAATATGTACTCACTTAACTTAAGGGGCATCTTATTAAATATTAATAAGTACATTGATCAAACGCTTCTTAAATACAACGTTACTGAGAAAGACTATGTAGAGTTCGTTAATAGATCCGCGCCATATAACTTTAGGTCTCTTGTGGTGCCTTCCACTTACGTTAAGTTAGTTTCATCAATAAGTACCTTACCTGTAGCTGGTGTTGCTGGATTTCCGTATGGATACCATACACTTAGTACTAAGCTCAAGGAAATTGAGGATATAGCTTCAGGCGGAGGTAAGGAGGTAGATGTAGTTATAAATATAAATAACGTAAAGAGCGGGAAGTGGAAGGATGTGAGGGGGGAAGTGAAGGCTTTAGTTAGGAGGGCCCATGAGTTAGGCTTAGGTATTAAAATAATTGTTGAGACTAGCGTACTTAATGATGAGGAATTAAGGAATGTCTCAAGGATACTTATTGAGGAAGGCGCTGACTCCATAAAGACTAACTCAGGTTACGGACCTAGGGGCGTTTCGTTAAGGGATGTATTCTTAATCAAGAGATTTGTGGGCAATAGGATAAGAATTAAGGCATCAGGAGGTATTAGGGACCCAATAACAGCAGCTACCCTAATAGCTTTAGGTGCTGACATCTTAGGAACTAGTAGTGGTATACAGATAGTAGAGGACGCTAAGAAGCTATTAATGTATATTAGGTAAGTCAGTCCAGTCAATTTTTTAAATCCCTAAATACAGATAGTGTGTTTGGTGGGCCCGTCGTCTAGCCCGGTTAGGACGCCGCCCTCACACGGCGGAGGTCCGGGGTTCAAATCCCCGCGGGCCCACCAAAATATTTTGGGTTCAATAATTATTTCCTGCAATAAGTTAATGACCCTTTAAGTAGGAATAAATGTTTGGAGGCTGAGATGGGGTGGTTTTAATGTCTGTGAGTAAAGAAGGACAGTTATATGATGAAATACGTGAACTTAGAGCGATACTAGAGCGCATAGAAGCTTTATTGGAGGAACGTCTTCTTGGGATAGATGAGCCTCTTCCAGATGAAGTAGAGGCTATCAAGGAATATGAAGCTGACAAGAAAAAGGGTAAGGTAGAGCTCGTCAATCTCGACGATATTCTAGGGAAGAGAGATGACTAGATACAACGTAAATATTACGAGAAAAGCCCTAAAGGAACTTAATAAATTAGACCCGCATTCGAGAAATAGAATTCTAGAAGCACTTATTGTTCTTCGTGATTACGGTTTTACGAGTAGGCTTGATATTAAAAAGCTACGTGGCTATAAAAATCATTACAGAATCAGGGTGGGAAAATACCGTATACTCTTTGAATTAGAGAAGCCACGCAAGATAATAGTATATGCAATACTACCAAGGAAGGAAGCCTATAAGTGATGGTAGACTATATTTATGCTTATCTCGTGATAGATAATATCTAAATTGAATATCTATTGTGGTTATCGTTTTGGATTACATGCATATAGTTGATATGTATTCTTGCATATTAGCGTGTTCTCACACGGTGGGGGTCCGAGGTTCAAATTCTCGCAGGCCCACTATCCTTAGACTTTTAATAGTTCACTACCAAAGCAACTCTTTAATACTGGATTACTGTTTATGTTAGGTATTCTAATGTATACCTCTACGGACAATTTTTAAGTACGGATATAGGTATTACTTATATAACTTTTTATGAATTATTGAGAACGGGTATGTGAATTGCGTTGGTTGTTATTTGGGTAATACGGTAATGTATTACTAGGGTTTACTTAAATATATGTTGTTGTTGGAATATTTATGTAGGTGATTACTTGGTAGTTATTTACCGCTGCAAGAATTGCGGTTTTATTCTTCATAAGTTTGTGAGAGTAGGGCAAGATTTCTATGGACTCCCAACACCTACTGAGTTAATAACTAAGTATAACGGTAGGTGCCCGAACTGCGGTTCTAAACTGAAGGTGCCAACACTTAATGACATCATACTGAAGTAAGTTCTAGGAACCTCATTACCTTTTCAATAATAGCTTTCCTTTCCCCTAAGGACTTTTTATACCTAGATAATTCAGCCTTAAGTAAGGACACCTTAATATCATCAATACCGAGTAAGTCCCTAACTATTAATGAGGTAGTTGATCCCCTAAGTATGAGTCCTGAAGCTAACGCCGTTAAGTTACTACCCTTACCACCTAAGGTAACGGACTCGAAATCAATGAATACAGCTCTACCTCTCTTGCAGTTGATAAGTACATGCTTACCGGGCTTACTTAACTCCTTATGTATGATGCCTAACTTATCCATTAGGAAAGCCTTCATTAATAACTCCTTAACCAACACCTTAACTAACTTTGTAGCCAGCTCCCTATCCTTATAGGTGAGTTCGGCTATGCACTCATTAAATAGCTGGGTAAGTGTTGGTCCCTCTATAATCTCCATGATTATTATGTCGTCATCAAAGTAAAAGACCTTAGGGGTTATACCGTAATTGCTTAACCTCCTAAGTATTTCCCCCTCAATCCTTAAGCTATCCCTCTTAGAGTCCTGCCTAATCACCTTGATAGCGACTAAATTACCTTCATAAGCACCTGCTAATATTATTGATGAATGCCCTTTACCTAACACTCTGTACTTACCCAAGCATGACCTACCAGCACTTAAAACCTTAGCACCTAGGTCCCTTAACCTAGTCAATATGCCTAAGCATCTATCCGTTACGAAGGGGTAACAAACCAGGTTCTTTAAGTCAGACTCACTTACCTCTTCAATACCTAATTTACTAACCATGTAGGTGTCTTTACAACAAATTGAGTAAGCCATTTCCTAAAATCAACACCTAACTCAACATATAAATTCCTTAAGCTATCTAAATCATCAATTATTACCATATCCTTAACTATCCCTTTATGAATCTTAACCTGCTTAAGTAGCTGCCTAAGTAGTTCATGAGCCTTCCTAAACTTAACCTCACCTAAGGTGAGTAATCTCCCATCCTTAGATATCCAAACACCAACGTCAAATACTTCGCTAAATCCATGCTTAGTTATGAATCTATCACTATGTCTCTCAAGAAATACTGGAGGACCCTCCATAATCTTTACTCGCGGTAATTCCTTAGGTATATACTCAAAGAGAATGATTGCTAGGTCTTTCTCATTAAACCATATGTCTGAGTATATGATATTGAACCCACCTTTCGTAAGGCCATTGACTAATTTCTCTTCAATACTTCTTAAATGACCCCATACATTCTCTGGAGCTACCTCATGCGTATACACAATTAATCCAGTTAGGGAAGACCCCCTCTTCTCAAGTGCTTTAAGTATCTTACCCAAGCTATATATGTTTATGTCAGGGAAGAAGAACTTAAGTGATGGTTTAATGAGAAATGCCCTACAGGCGAGTATGGCTAGCGCTAAGGACCTCATACCTACAGCGGCAGCAGCGTTTCTCTTAGGGTCTACGGGGTCTATAACTATTAATGGGTACTCCTTAAACTTCTTTAAACACTCATTAACGTTAATGCAGTGACCTTCTAGGTCTATGAGTACTGGGGGTCTCCACTTAGCTATGCCGTCTACAGCACTTAGGAAATCCCCATAACGAACTATGAGTAACTCAGTGAGATACCCTGAGAAACCCTTAACCTTAAGTTCAGCACCATAAATACCGACACCCTTAAAGAAAGCCTTGAGTAACCTAACCTCATCTAACTGATTCTTTCTTAAGTTCCTCTTAATGTATTCCGTATGGAAAGGTGTTCTATCAACAGCAGTAATTACCTCGGAGGGGTTGGAGGCCCAGTAGGCAGGCACTATATCAGCACATAAATCACCCATACAAGCAGTGACATAGGGGTGTTGAGCATATCTAAGTATGACCCTATACTTATCACTTAAGCCCTGAATTAGCGGGTTTATGAAATTCTCCTCAAGCCATGATCTACTTAACTCTCTATATTTAATGAGAACAAAGATATCTAGGTCAACATCCCCTTTTAACCATGTATTTTTAGCTACAGATCCCTCAACACTAACCTTAAACTCATAGTTAAGCTTATCCCCCAAAACATTATAAACTTCATTAACTAACCCATTACTGAATTCATTAATGACCTTCTCGTCCTCATTAGTGGGCTTTATTCTCCTTAAGACCTCACTCAATAATTCCTTTATGCTTCTTGGGGCACTCATCTCTAAATACCTACTTAAGTTTCACCTCATGGATATCTATGTAGAGGGGACCTTGAGGTCTTAAGATACTCCTCTTTAACTTTACCTTAGTAACTCTAGTTACTCCAGCTACATAGTTCTTGAACTCTAAAATTAACTTACTTACCTTGTCTATGTTTCTGCTGCTCTTAACCCTAGCTAAGGTTATATGAGGTGAGAACTCCTGCCTTTCAGGTCTTATACCGAGTCTTCTTAACCCTACCTCAATAGTGTTTCTCAAACTGCGTAACTTCTCGACCCCCTCACTGACACCTATCCAGATGACCCTAGGTCTAACGTCACTAGGGAAAGCGCCTAGACCCTCAACCTTCATATCGAAGGACTCAATATTTGAGGCAGGCTTCAAGGCATTAATTATCTCAGGGATTAATGATTGAGGTACTTCGCCTATGAACCTAATGGTTAGATGTATGTTTTCATCCTCAACAAACCTTAGATTAGCGTTAATGCCTTTAAATACATCCCTAATCCTTAAGATATTGTTGTAAACTTCCCTATTCTCTATCTCTACCGCTATGAAGAGTCTATATAGCATCATAACCCACTACCATTAATGATTCATAAACCATGGTTTAAAGCATTACTGTTTTCATTAATACTTAATAAGGACTCATACATATGGTGCCTAGGATATTTATGAAGTTACTAATATGTGTAACCGGGATGCCGGGTTCAGGCAAGGGAGTTGTTTCTGAGGTCGCTAAAGAGCTAGGTATTCCTGTTGTGTCTTTAGGTGATGTGGTTAGGGAAGAGGCTAGGAGGTTAGGCCTTAAAATTACTGCTAAGAACCTACTTGAAGTAGCTAGGAAGCTAAGAGGAGAGGAAGGTAGGGATGCTGTAGTTAAGAGAGTTGCTAGGAAAATATTGAGCATGCGTGATGAGGTCGTCTTAGTTGATGGCATTAGGAATATCGAGGAAATTGATTATTTAAAGAAAGTCGGTAAGGTAGTTATCCTAGCCATACACGCATCCCCTAAGGAGAGATTTAGGAGAATACTTAAGAGGGGGAGGGTCGGCGATCCTAAGGACTTTCAGGAATTCATGATGAGAGACCTAACGGAGTTAAAGCTAGGTATAGGGTCTGTAATTGCTTTAGCTGATTATATGCTAATTAATGAAGGAATTAATGAGGAAGAGTTTAGGGAGAGGGTTAAGAACTTACTAACTAGGATTGTAAGTGAGTTTAAGGGCTAGGTGTTAGGTTTGGTAAAGGTTAAGATTGAAGTTGAAGTAAGACCTACCGAGGATATTGAGAAGGTCATTAAGGCTGTAAAAAACGTCTTAGATGTTAAGGATCTCGATGTTGTTAAGGGCGGTTTACCTGAGTTCTATATATTGGCTAAGGAATTTGATAGCTTAAGACCCCTAACTAAACTCCACCAAGTATTAAGGAGGGAGCGTATACTTGATGCCGCTAGAAGCGTATTCTTCAAGATGTCTAGGAGGAACATATTAGTGATTAAGATACATAAGCAAGCGGCTTATGCAGGCAGATTAACATTTGTTACCGAAGATGCTGAGTCACCTATGGGCCCTATCAACATCTACATAGAGTCATCGGACATACGTAAAGTTATTGATTGGTTAGCACCTAAAACAGCTGAAGGGAGACCTCTTTGGGAGAGTGAGATGCCTGAAGAGTAATTTAAAGTATGAACGTTAGTAATGGTTTACCGATATATACACGTCTAAAGAACCTCCTTGCATCATCTAACAGCAATTCCTCATTCCTTAAGTACCTATTACTTATGTGATGGAGAATTAATACCTTAGCATTTACTGAGTTAGCTATTAGCGCTGCATCTCTACTTGTTGAGTGCCCGTATTTGTGGGCTTCTTCACTTAATTCATAGTGGAATGTCGAGTCATGGATTAAGACATCTATATCTTGACCTAACTCATTGAGGTTATATGCGGGGGAGGTATCCCCAGTATACACGACTTTTACATTCCTTTCACGTGAATGTATATTGACCACGTAGCCGAATGACGGGACTATATGTTCTGTCTTAAACGTCTTAATAGTTACGTAGCCTAAATCAAGTTCTATAGGTGCTTCAATTATATTAAGTCTGTATCCAGGCTTAAATCGGGTTAACTCATTAACTCTGCTTATGAACTCCTTAATCCCCCCAGGACCTATTACTATTAGTTCCTTCTTAACCCCCATCATGGACCTAGTTTGAATTATCCCTGGTAAACCAAATACGTGATCCCCATGTAGATGGGTTATTAATACTACATTAAGTTTAGCAAGGCTTAATCCTGCTTTATTAAACATTATTTGTGTTCCTTCACCAGCATCCATGAGCAATACGCCTTTACCTACTATGTCTAAGGCTATGGATGAAAGGCCACGTTCCTTCTGTGGTATACCTGCTGATGAACCTAGGACAATGAGTTTAGCTACTTTATTCATTGCAGTATGGCCTCGTAAATCAGTCTTGTTAACGAGCTATGTACCCAGTTAAAATGCCTTCCAACGACCTTAAAGCCTGCACCTATTAATGAGTCCTCTGTTAACTCCTTAAGCTTCTCATCATAGGGTATTGCGAATACTAAGTACTTACCTCTCTTAAGTACTTCGGCACTCTCATAGATGAATCCCTCATAAAGATCGGCTAAGTACTTTCTATAAGTGCTCGTCATTCTACCATAAGGCGGGTCAGTGGCTATCCCATCTATTGAGTCTTTAACTAGGTAGAGCCTTAATGCATCTGCTTGAAGCACGTTAGGCTCACAACCATAGTGCCTTAAATTAATTTTAGCACCAACGACGTAATCTATGTTGATATCTGAGCCTACGTATTTAAGCCCCATGTCGCAAGCCTCGATAAGGAACCCACCAACACCACAGAACGGATCAAGGAGTAATTCATTACTAAATGACTTAACCCTAGCTAAATTAACAAAAACCCTAGCTAATTTAGGTTTCATAGTCCCTGGCTTATATATGGGTCTCTTACTGGGCTCCCTATATGACCAGGACGAAACCCTCCTCCTAAATGATCCTAACCCTATTAGCGCTATGCCTTCAGTAACTAATACATCAATGAACTCACCTACTTTACTACCCCTAAGGTACTTACACCCACCTAGGAGCTTAGATAGTTGAGTAAGTAACTCATCCCCATTAAGTCCTAACCCGTACTCCTTGAAGAACGTAACATCAACTAATGGTGTCTTACCAATCAGCAATTCACCCCACTCAATACTTTTCAAGGTCTTAATTACCTCATCCATTGAAGCCTCACATAGAGCCACTACTCTACCAGCCTCCCTAACCAAGCCAGCCCTACGTGATATTGTCCATAATGCCTTAGAGTTAGACCTAAAAATAACAACGTGATCAAGAATCTCAAGTAATTCGTAATTAAGCCTTTCGGCATCAAGAATAGCTATTAACTCAGAAAAAGCTAACTCCTTATTCTCCCCCGACAGAACTGCGTAGAGAAGTTCTTTGCTAACCACTAATGACTTCCCTTATACCCTCTACTAAGAGTGGTGTGGCATCTATGTACTTCACGCCCTCAACAACCTTCACAGTATTAAGTGATGCTATTAGGTCTGTCCCTGCCCTCCTTAACTTACTCAGCGAGTCCTTTATGAAAAGCCCATGTGAACACATAGCTATTACTTTAGTAACGCCTAGGGACTTTAAGTACTTAGTAGCTAGCGCTATAGTCCCTCCGGTGCTTATGATGTCATCAACAATTACAGCGACCTTACCCCTTAAGTCAGCCTTTAATGGTGACTTAAGACTTACCTCACCAGTAACCCTGTCCCTAAACTTCTCAAGGTATATATACTCAGATCCCAACTCACTAGCTAGTAACTTAGCCCTACTAATACCGCCCTTATCGGGAGACACAACAATGATCTCATGACCCCCAATGAGTTCCTTAACGTAGTTAGCGAAGAGTTTTGATGGCATTAAGTTAATGAACCTACCCTTGAAGTAATTGATTACCGCGTTAGGGTTATGTACGTCTATGGTTATTAGCGTCTTCAAACCTAGGCTGTACATGACATCTAGGAGAGCCTTTAAACTTACTGGCTCACCCTTTAGAAACACCTTATCCTGCCTAGTATAGGCTAGGTAAGGGAATACACCAATAATCTCCTTAACCCTTAACTCCCTAAGCGCCTCAAGAGTTAGTAAAGTCTCGATAACCCTATCATTCTGGTTGGGAAAGAAGCTCTGAACGATTATTACAGGCTCGCGAACCTCCTCAGTTATCCTAATGTATGTCTCACCATCGGGAAATACCTTATGACTAACACTGATGTTCTTAGCGTTAAATGCTCTACTCAACCCAATGTCAAAACCTAGTGAGTTAGGTAGTCCTAGGAATATCAATCTAAGCCCTACTTAAGTTTAAGAGTTAAGTCATTTTAAGTTTTAAAAACATTGATCCATAATTCTAGAAGGAACGCTATGTATTACATAGTCATTGCTGGTCCGGCAGGTTCGGGAAAGAGTTACCTAACCAAGGCGCTCTCCGAATGGATAGTTGATCATAAGATGGACGTTACTAAGGTTAACCTAGATCCTGCCTGTGATTGGTTACCTTACTCACCTGATGTTGATGTACGTAACTACGTTGATGCCAGGGAGGTTATGGGTAGGTATGGTTTAGGGCCTAATGGCGCTTTATTAGTATCTATAGACCTTCTGGTTAATCATATAAGTGATATTAAGGCCGAGATAGAGGCCGAGAGGTCTAACTACGTGATCATAGACACACCGGGCCAGTTGGAGCTTTTGGCGTTTAGAAGAAGTGGGCCTATAGTGCTTAACTCCATAATAGGTGATAGCAAGGCGATTACATTATTCCTCATAGACTCATTCCTAGCTCTACAGCCATTCTCCTTAATCTCCATCCTTCTCTATGGTGCTGCCACATTAATTCAGTTAGGTAGGCCTCAATTATTCGTCCTATCTAAAGCCGATAACTTAAGTGATGAGAAGAAGGCGGAACTTCTAGAGCTTTTTGAACATGGGGCTGAAAGTGAGGTATTTAATATGTACGTAGATAGTAGGTACGTCGATTACTCGTTAGTCTCCTCATTACTTGAATACGTACATTCCCACGCACCGCCACCTATACCTGTCTCATCAACTAAGTATGAAGGTCTCGACGAGCTTTACGCTGAGATACAGAGGGTTTTGGCTGGTGGTGAGGATTACTTGACTGAAGAACCAAGTGAAGCTTTATGAGAAGAAAGAACTTAAAAACTTGGCTGATAACAGAAAATAGGGGTGGTTTAATGGATATTTATGAAATAATCAACCAAGCAAGGAAGGAAGGGCGTAAGAAGCTTTTAGAACATGAGGTATATGCAATACTCCAAAAGTTTGAGTTACCTGTACCTAAATTCGGACTAGCAACAACTCCTGAAGAAGCAGCCGATATAGCATCCAAGATAGGGTTCCCAGTTGTTCTCAAGATAGTTAGTCCAGACATTATACACAAAAGTGATGTAGGTGGCGTTATATTAGATATAAAATCTACTGATGAGGCTTTAGACGCGTTTAATAAGATAAGGAAGAACGTAAGTGAGAGAGCGCCTAAGGCTAGGGTTGCAGGTATTCTAATTCAAGAGATGGTTCCTCAAGGGCTTGAGGTCATAGTCGGAGGTACTAGGGACCCAACATTCGGTCCTGTAGTTATGTTCGGTCTTGGTGGTATATTTGTTGAGGTAATTAGGGATGTAAGCTTTAAGGTAGTGCCTGTAACTGAGTATGACGCTGAGCAAATGCTTAAGGAGATTAAGGCAGGCAAGATACTCGACGGTTATAGGAACATGCCGCCAAGAGATAAGAAGGCCTTAGTTGACATAATTCTCAAAACATCAAAGCTCTTAGACACTGTTGATGAGATACAGGACGTAGACCTTAACCCAATAATGTCATATGAAGTAGGTCGTGGAGCTAAGATAGCTGATGCTAGAATAATTCTTAGGTAAGTGATGGTTTTTGAATCTAGAAGATAAACTCTATAAAGAAATAGACGAAGTAACTGAAAAGATTAGGGAGTTAAAAAGTATTAGACTTTCTCTTATTGAGGAATTAAGGAAGTTAAGAAGTGAGTTAAGGGAAGTAAGGACCCAGTTAAGTGAATTAAGAGAGGAGTTGCGGAAGCAGTATGAGTTACTAAATATCAAGAAAAATGCCTTAAATAACTTAAAGAACATTAGAAATGAAATTAAGAGTAAGATAAGAGAGACTGTTGAAGAATTAAACACTCATAAAAATGTTATTAACCAACTACAGAAATTCATTAGAATACCCGTAAGCAGACTCCAAGAGAGGATAGAGAGACTTGAGTGGAGAATAATTACTGAATCCTTACCTCTTGAAGAGGAGAATAAGCTCATTAAAGAGATAGCTAGGTTAGAAAGATGTTTAATGAAGGCGTTAAAGGCTAGGGAAATTAGAAATAAGTACTTAGAGGTCAGGGCTAAGTTAAGTAGCTTAAGACTTGAGCTTAACGATGTCAATAACCAGATAAATAGTATTAGAAACGATATAGGGATGCTTAAGGGGAGGATTGCATCACTTAAGGAGGAACTCAATAAATTAAAGGATAGAGCTAATGAGCTTAGAGAATCCATAAGTAAATTATCGGAGAAAATAACTAAAGTTTCTAATGAGATAAATGAGTTAATACAGCGAAGGAGTGAACTCTTTAAGAAGATAAAAGAAATACAGTTAATGAAGCAAAAAGAGAAAGAGAAAGAGATTTTAAATAGACTTAAGAGTAGAGCATTGGAGAAGTTAAGTAGAGGTGAAAAATTAACCTTTGATGAGTTCAAAGCACTCTTTAGTGAAGGTGAGGAATGAGAAGTTACTTATATTGGCTATAGATTTTGACGATGACATAGGTAGCGTAGGTATTAAAACCCCCCTGGTAGGCTATAACGTTTTTACTAAGGCGGCCTTCACATTCGCTAAGTCAAAACCTCAAGACTCTGACGTAAATGTTCTTTTTGAAGCAATAAGAACATATGAAGAATTACGTAATGAAGGTATGGATGTTGAGATAGCACTGATTGCTGGGGATAAGAGGGGTGGTCATAGAGCTGGGTTAAGGATAAGGGAGCAGTTATTAAGTGTTATTGAGAAGGTGAGACCCTCAGGAGCTATCCTTATTAGTGATGGTGCTGAGGATGAGACTGTCATACCAATAATTCAGTCAGTACTACCCATATATAGCAATAAAGTAGTCGTTGTTGAGCAGATGAGGGGTGTTGAGGAGACCTATATCTTGATAGGTAGGTATCTTAAGAAAATAATAGAAGAACCTAGGTTCGCAAAGATATTTATAGGTTGGCCAGGGTTAATTATACTTACGATAACTATTTTATCATACCTAAACCTCGCTAGAGAAGCTATATTTGCTTTCTTCACATTAATAGGTATCTTAATGATCTTTAAGGGGTTTAATATAGATAAATCCTTAGGTAAGATATTCATATCACCGGTTATGAAAGTCTCATTATTGTTATCACTTACGGTGTACTTATTCGCGGCTATCTTAACTTATACGCTAATGAGTGGCGTTGAGGAACTTAATCTATATACGTTCTTTACTAAGGTACTGAACTTAGTATTACCTTACTACATGGTTCCCACGTTAATACTTGTTGGTACTAAGACCATACTAAGAGTAATTAGGCGTAGTATCAAGTTCTGGAAAGACGTTATTACCTTATCGTTAGTACTATTCCTATGGTACTTACTTAATGAGTTAATCAGCGCCTACAATAAGTTAGGGCCTCAGGTATCGTTCATTAACATTATCTACTACCTTGAGAGCACATACGCGTTAACAACCACAACAATATTCATCATAGTTATATTGTCGATTAGCCTCGTAATGACTTACGTCGAGAAAGAAATGCGTAAACATTAACTTACCTACCGAACCTTCTTTCTCTATGTTGGTATGACCTAATAGCTCTCCATAGGTCTATTTTCCTAAACTCAGGCCAGTAGACCTCACAGAAGTAAAACTCGCTATATGCTGACTGCCAGAGTAGAAAGTTACTTACGCGTATCTCGCCTGAGGTCCTTATCACTAAGTCGGGGTTCTTGAGTTCTTTAGGTAACCAAGAGGTATAGAGGTATTTATCACTAAATAGCTCTTCATCTATGGAGTCGATATCTAAGGCACCTTTCTTCACATCATTTATTAATTTCTTAATCCCATCGATTATTTCTTGACGCCCGCCATAACATAAGGCAACATTTAGGAATCTCTCATTGTTATTGCACGTACCCTCCTCAACTTTCTTTATAGTCTCCTTAAGGTAGTCAGGAACTAAATCTAACCTACCAAATACCTTAACACGAACACCGTACTTAACGGGGTCTTCTGACTCCATGAACTCCTTAAGCCCATTATTAATTAGCTTAAACAGATGCTCTTTCTCTTCAGGGCCCCTATAAAGGCAGTTCTCGTAGGACATAGCATATATGGTTACAACCTTTATGCCTAATTCCCACAGCCACTTGAGTAATTCCTTAACCTTCCTATACCCAGCCTCATGACCATTAAATACTGTAAGCCCCATCTCACGCGCCCAGCGCCTATTCCCGTCAGGTATTATCGCTACATGGTAGGGCATAGGTCCTTTCTCTATTTGCCTCCATAACCACTTCTCATAAGCCTTATACGCTAGCCTTAGTGCGAACTTATTAAGTACGTATTCAGCTACTTTCTTTAACCTAATCTTTACGCCCCTCTTCATACCCGTTAATATAGTTAGTGACTAGAGTCTTTATATGGGTATCCTTAATTTAAACGCGTTAAGCTTATTAGTAGACCTAGAATACATTAAGAGAGGCATTAATTAGGTCGGTGATGTTGTATGGGTATTTACCAAGGTAATGACCTAAGGAAGAAGACTGGTGGTAGGAAGAGAAGGCATAGGAAGCCTAGGAAGTATGAGCTTGGTGAATTCCCAACAGAGGCTAAGCTAGGTGAGAGGGAGAGGAGAGTTGTAGTTAGGGTTTATGGAAGTAACATCAAGGTTAGGGCTAAGGAGGTTAGATATGCTAACGTATACGACCCAGAGACTAATGAGACAAAGAAGGTTAGGATATTAAAGATAGTGAAAACCCCAGCAAACCCCGACTTCGCTAGGAGAGGTATTATAATTAAGGGGGCAATCATAGAGACCGAGCTAGGGCTTGCTGAAGTAACCTCAAGACCAGGGCAGGATGGCGTTATTAACGCTATACTACTTAAGGAGTAATGAGATTATCCTTTATGGAGTGTTAAATTGTTAAGAAAAGATAAGATAGTTATTTGGCTTCCATACTTCGATAGTAGGTTATCACGTAGGTTAGGTAGGAAAGTACCTAAGCATATGGCCGTGATAAGGCCAACGCTCGATGAGATTCTTGAGGTATGTAAGGAATTAAATGTGGATTGTGAAGTAGATAAAACTAAGAGATACCCCAGAGTATGGTATATGACTGAACTGCAGGGGGCCGTATACATTAAATCCAAGGAACGAAAACAGAACCTAATTAAAAAAATTGCAATGAAGTTGAGCGAGTTAAGGTCCCGGGGAACTAAGTAAAGAAAGATCAAGTGGGGATAAGGAAAAGGTATTACCTGCAGAAGTATTTAAAGTATAAACGAGTATTAACGCGCAATATCCATAAAATTATTAGATATATTACTAATTAGTCTTAAGTAATACATTATATGGTATTATCATTAGTATTACTGGGTAATATGGTTAAATAATAGTTATGAGAGATTTATAAGTGACTCAACCCTGTTTTTCCGGTGGGGCTCATGCGTAAATTAGGGTACTACCTTTACAAGACTTCCAATGGTTACCTACTAGTGAAGATAATAAATCCTAAAAGGATACCTAAACTATATTCAAAGGTATTTAATTCTAAGTGGGATTTCATAGGTTATTTAATAGATATCATAGGCCCTGTACATGGCCCTTACGCAGTTATTAAGCCTGTTAAGGATATCGAACCATCTCCGCATGAGCCTATGTATTATAAGAGGTGAGAAGCTATGACAGTTTCCAAACCCATAAACATGGGTAGGCCTTCCCCTATATGTGATCCCAACAACATAATTTACGATGAGGTACGTGGTGAGTATATATGTATTGAGACAGGGGAAGTTATAAGTGAGCGCCTAATTAATGAGGGGCCTGAATGGAGAGCTTTCACACCTGAAGATAGATTAAGAAAAGCAAGGACAGGTTCGCCCACATCCTTCACAGTTCATGACGGCGGGCTAACTACGGATATAGCTTCACGCTCTAATAATAAGTTAAGGAGACTCCATAACCACTTAAGGGTTAGAGGAAATAACACATTAGTAAATGCATTAAAGTTAATGAATGACGTATGTAGTAAGCTTAGGTTACCAAAAGTCGTTAAGGAGCAAGCAGGTCTCTTACTCAGAAAGTTCCAAGTAGCTAACATACTTAAAAACAGGAGGATACCTGAGTTAGTTGCTGTGGCGGTGATAGCTTCAGCAAAGGTTTACGGTATAGCGATAGATAGTAAGATGGTTTTTAGAATCGTAGGTATAACACGTGATGCTTACTGGAAAGCATTAATGTACATAAGTAAGAAAGCAGGTGACATAATTAAGATGCGTGTAGCTGATCCATCGATATATGTACCTAAAATATCTAGACAATTAGGACTCCCAAGCCAAGTAACTTCATTAGCCATAATACTCTTAAGGAAGTTAAAGGATTTAGGGGCATTAGACGGTAAAGGGCCGTCAGGTATGGCTGCAGCATCCGTCTATGTGGCCGGCATCGTACTAGATCATAAGAGAACACAGAAAGAGATTGCTGAGGCTGTGGGGAAGACTGAGGTTACTGTGAGGAATAGGTATAAGGACATAGTCGAGAAGCTTAATATAGTGGTACTAATGTAATTAGCTAAACTCAATCATTCTCTTCTACTATTGAACTCCTTTATAACCTCATCACTATGGAATCTTAAGAAGTCATTAATCTTCGGGCATGTTATTGGGTTGAAGTAAGTCCCTAAAGCACACCTCTCAAGTTCACGACATGTAAAGCATGGTATATACATTATTAGGTCTAGGTGTACTTTAACTATATTATCCAACGGGTGACGGGCTAACGTTAATCTATAAGTCCTTCGACCGTTTACAATGACCTCCTCCCTCTTTATTAATCCTTTCCTAAGAAGCTTTAAGACAAGTCTATAACCTTCCTTGCCAGGTATCTTGAGCTTCTTATAGAGTTCTGTTTGTATTATGCCTCCCTTGCTATCGTACTTCCTTATTATCTCTAGCGCCTTCTCTTCTAAGTTACTAACACGCATTCTACATCCTTATATCTAGACGCTAATAGAGTTAATATTTTCATAATTTCATAAACCCTTAACACACTTTATCAATTCCCTATATGGGGCATTAGTCTTTATACCTTGCTGATCCATGTGTGTACGTGATGCTAAATACCCAGCATTCCTTAAGCACTCAATAACCTTACTTAATTTAGGGATGTTAATCCCCAACTTACTACATAACTTTGGTAATGAATAGTAAGGTTGGTTAATAGAATACTCATACCTTACAAACTCAAGGAACTTAGTTAACTTAGTGTATGTTGATATGTAACTAAATCTCTTTAACAAATCAGGATCTATACCCTTTACTAACTCCTCATCATAAAGTGAATCAATCCATAAGGGGCCCAATCTAATTAATTTGCCTCCACAGTATGGGCAAACGCCTCCTAACTCCTCATCGAAACCTACGAATTCTCTGTAACAACATTTAGTGCAGTAATGTATGTAACCTACCTTACTCTTCACTGTATCATAGGCCTTCTTACCCCCTCTACCCACCTTAACAAACACCCTAACGTAATGCTGGGTTGCTATAGTGAATAATGGTACAATATACCTATCCATTTCTGAAGCCCTAAAAGCTATGGATGACAGTAAGACCCTAGCAGCGAACTCATTCTTAAAATCTGTCTTAAAACCCACAGCCCTATACTTCTTAAGTAATGCATGTGCATGCTTACCCGTAAGCACGGCTGTGTCTGTAGCAGTTACAGCTAAGACCCCATCCTTAGTAACTAACCATAACGCAGACTGTAGGTAAGGTATAGGGGATCCGAAGGGGTCTATGTCTATGAAGTTAACCTTCACCTTACATAACTTTAATTCATTCATCAATACATTAGCGTCCTTATTATACGCCTTAACTTTATCCTTAAGTCCGTTCAGCTCTATATTCTTAATCATCAGCTTATAGGCTAAAGGGTCTATGTCGTTGATCAATGAGGCATTAACCCTATTTACCTCCTTGACATAGCGAAGACCTCTAACTCCAGTACCTGCTAAGGCGTCAAGAACAAGTACATCCCTTAAGTAACCTAAGTTAATAAGTTCTTGGAGAATAATGACGGATAAATCCCTATTAAAGGTCATACGTGGATTATAAAATACAGGTGCCCATGAAGGTTCGTAAACGCCGTCACCACGCTTAAATAACTCAGGGTTGGGTACTAAGAGCTTAACGAGACCTTCCTTAACCTCTATAAATTCTTCATTACTCATTCCTATACCCTAAGTCCTTAGGGAGTTTAAAATAATTTTTAATATCTCATTAGGTAAGTAGTTCCTATTACGGAACGTCACCTCAAAGTACCTACAGCCTCTCAATATATTCTTAATTTCAAAATCCCTTAACCTATAGTGAACAACAGCTATTAACGGCCTACTAAAGCTCCTAAGAACATTAATGATTTCACTCCTTAGCTCAGGTACTTTAAGCTCCATGGGACCTACCTCATCGATTATTAAAACATCGGATTCTTGGGATGCTTTCTTTAAGGCATTAACGCCTACATTAATAACATCACTTAAGATTATGCAATACTTGCCGTGTGTTAATGAATAAGGGCATACATTACCTACGGGTACCTTAGCTAACCAACCCTCCCTACCTGTAAGTAGGTCAATTATCTTAAAACCTACACGCCTGCCACTAACCCTCTCTTCAGGGCATATGATACCACCAACTTTATACCCCATACCCCTTAACCTATTAATGACTTTAGAAACAACCGTTGACTTACCTACGCCTGGTCTTCCAGTAACACATATACGTAGATACAATTACCTTAACCCTTGGGTAAATGTTGAGTTAAGGTAAAAGAGCTTACCTAGTAATTACCTTCCTTAGTTCTGATATCTCACTATCCTCTATAACCTTAACCTCGTCCTTAGGTAAAGAACTTTCGATTAGGTCGTAATCCCTTGATTTATCCTTGCTTAGTACAAGTATGTCGCCTTCAAGAACCTTAGAGAACTTAAAGCACTCCTGAATCTTAGCCGTGACGTTCCTTATTCTCCTCCTTAAGTCTATTATGAATAACTTAACCCTCTCACTGACTTCATGGGACGCTAGTACATCGGGTGCAGAGAACTTGATATCTGATGCCTTAAGCCCTAGTGATTTAAGGTAGTTAACTATGTCGTAACCCCTATCCTCACTAAGCTTAAGAGCTGTCTCATACATTCTCCTTAACTCAGAAAGTACCCTGATATCTATGGGTTCTATTACGTCATCGCCAAAGACATTAATGAGTCTCACAGCAGTACTTACCGTAGCTGTAAAGCTCTCTCTCTCATACTCATAAACAGTCTTTCTCGTAACACCTAATTCCTTAGCAACATCACCTAAGCTAAGGCCTAAACCCTCTCTTAATCTCCTAAGCCTCTTACCATCAACCTTAACTAAGTAATTACCCTTAACATTGAAGACATAGGTATTTCTCTCCACAACGACACCCTTGAAGGTTTTCTCATTCATTATGAAGACGTTATTCTTTATATATATGACATGATCCTCAAGCTCGTTAGACCCACTAAACTTACTAATCACTATGGGTAATGCATTTAGTACTTTAGAACTCTTAATTAAGTCCTCGAGCTCATCCCTCTTTAACTTCTTAGCATCGCTCTGTATCTTGATTATGAGGTCTTTATGCTCTGTACTAGCTACTATATCTATAGATTTCTTCTTACCTCTTTGTAACTCAGGGTAGTTAATCTCCTCTACTTTATCCGTGACGTACCTTAACGTACTAACAACCTCGTCTCTTAACCTAAATAGCTGTGTCCATTCGTCTTCTTGATACTTCCCTCTAACCATGATTTACCCAGTACTTCCGTATTTAAATAGTCTATATAAAGAAGTTAAAAATTTACCTTCTGCCCTTATACTGTGCAAGCACCATAGCGTGGTCCTTATCAAACGGGTCTAGATGAACTACATCAACTATCTCGAACCCGCCTTGCTTTAAGGTCTCTATCTCCCTTCTATAGACCTCACTAGGTTCTTGAGTAACATCGATGCTTCGTGCCTTAATAGCGAAGTATAGCCAGCCACTCTCCTTAAGGAAGTACTGTGCATTAATGTTTATAATGCCTGCTTGCTCTGGCTGAGCTATATCCGCGTAAAGTATGTCAACTGTTTCCACTAAGTGCCTATACCGTTGTGGGAATCTAGCGTCATTAAGTATTGGTATTATGTTTCTACGTTCCTCGGCTACAGTTATTAACTCCCTCATAACCCTAGGGGCGAACTCAACAGCATATATCCTACCCTTTAAACCTACGATATCGGATACGTGGCTTACGGTAGTACCGCTACCAGCACCTAAGTAAAGGACTGTTGTTCCAGGCTTAATGACTAAGTCCTTAATGTCCTTGAGTAGTGATGCCGCTAACTTACTCCTATAGGCGTTCCACTCCCTGTACTCCACATTACCTACTTTAAATAACCTCTCACCATAAACCCTCCTACCAGGCACTAAGTTAATAGTCGCTAACTTGGTTGAACCATCCTCTAACTCAATTACGTATACGTTCTTATACTTGTGATGCTCAGCTACATTAACCACTTGAGACATCGTACCACCTCTAAGTTAAGCATTCTAACGTGATTAATTAAGTTATTTCTTACCCCTCCTAGGTCTTCTACGCCTCCTTTCCCTACGCTCCTCTCTTCTTGGTGGTCTTGGGTATAACTCTTTAATCTCCCTAATACGCTCAGTAAGGGCTTTCTTTAATTGATCACCTATATCTCTGCCAGTAAAGTAGTCGATCCTAGCGGCTATGGCTAACTTAGTTGCCAACGCCCTAGCTATCTTACCTCTCTGCCATCTAGGTGACCTATGTATGTCAGGGAACTGGAATATAACGCCATGCTTTGGTGGTTTACCGCCTGTCCTTAAAGCCCTGAATAACGCCTTTTCAGCACCTAATACCTGTATGGTTGATGCCGGGAGCTTAGCTAGGTTCTCTAGGCTACCAGCTAGACTTAATAACCTAGCACCTAATACCGGGCCTACTAACTTCGTTATGTTAGGTGCCACCTCTCTCATCACGGTGCCTGTGTACTCAACTAACTCGCTCCTTAACCTATGTAGCTCAAGCATTATCCTAGCCAGAGTCTGCATGGGCTTGATATCAAAGTCTGATAGATCAGCACCCATACTCTTTTTAGCCATGGTTGCTATCCTACGTGCTTTACCCTCACTAAACCCTAACTTCCTTAAAGCCTCCTCAGTTATGTTCTCCCTATAACCAAGCCCTGCAACAACCTCAGCATAAGCTATATGGTCCCTAACTAAATCATCAAGCTCCGGGAAGTGAATACTGTACCATTCCCTTAACCTAGCAGCGAAGAGATTTAGGGTCCTATCTATGTCGTCTATAGCCCTAACACTCTGGATAACTAATAAGTCCCTCTTCTGAGCAACCTTCCTTAATCTCCTCCTAACAGCCTCTATCTGAACCTCATGGAGTAGTCTAGAATACTCATCAAAGTCCTTAACAAAGCCTAACTCAATAGCTACCTCAGGCAACTTAGCCCTAAACTCCCTAAGTACTTGAGTCCCCGGCTCAACAACTACCTTAACACCTAAATTACCGACCTCCTTAGCTACCTCGTAAGACTCAACAACGAATTCAACATCGGGGTACTTCTTCTTTAACTTCTGAACAATGTCTAAGGTATTTAATGTTGGTTTCTCATCTTCAATATTGAGCATGTTATCAACTAACTTATCAACAGCCTCCTTAGGCGTTATGGAAGTCTCTAACCTCTCACCCTTCTCAGATAGTGCTATGGTGCCAAACCAGTTCTCAGCTAGGTACACCTTCAAATTACCCACCATAGATTAAAGTCTTACTTCATGTTTATATAAGTTAATGGAGTAATTAACACGGTTGATAGGCTGAATAGTTTATAAGGTAAGGTAGTAGAGATTTAAGAGAGGGTAGTGAAGAATGCCTTCACACGGCTCATTAACTAAGGCAGGTAAGGTACGTAACCAGACACCTAAGATACCTGCTAGACCTAAGAGAAATCTAGTACCCAGGGTTAGGAATAGGAGAGAGTACTGGATTAGGCAGAGAAAGGCCATGGGTCTACCAGTACCTACGGTAGTCCCGCCTTCATCAGTACCTAGGAAGAAGAAGGAGAGTATATTCGCTTAAGATAAATAACTAAGCAATCCATTACTTACTTTATTAGCTTAAGAAACTATATTTCTCATAGTAGCTAGGGTAGTTAGTCATGGGTAGTCAAGATCCTCTACGTGGTTATGAGGGAAGGCTACGCGATATTCTTGAGAGGCTTGATGTGCGTATAGGTGATAGGCTTAGGATCATTAAGGGTAACACCATCTTTGAAGGTATATTAATGCCTAAGACAGCAGAGTCCGGTAAGGATATACTTGTTCTTAAGTTACCTAACGGGTATAACGTAGGTATAGGTATTGATGAAGGAGTTAGGATAGAGGTTCTAGAGAGGAGGGGCTTAAAGCTCTATGAGGAGATTTTAGGTGAGGAGACCTACATTAAAGGCGAGAATGATAAGTTAATAACTATCATAAGTACTGGAGGCACTATAGCCAGTAAGGTCGAGTATGAGACAGGTGCTGTAAGACCTGCCTTATCTGCTCATGAACTTGTTGATTTAGTGCCTGACCTACTTAAGTTGGGCTCCATAAAGGCATTATCGTTATTCAGTATCTTTAGTGAGGATATGAATCCAAGTCATTGGTCTAAAATAGCTGAGCAAGTGGCTAAATATATTTATGAGGGTGCTGATGGGGTCATAATAGCACACGGGACTGACACAATGGCATATACAGCTGCCGCACTAGCTTTCGCCCTTAGGAATTTACCAGTACCTGTAGCTCTCGTAGGTGCTCAAAGAAGTAGTGATAGACCCAGTACTGACGCCTTGATTAACCTCAAGGGAGCCGCCATAACAGTCATTAAGGCACCATTCGCTGAAGTCACCGTCGTCATGCATGGCGATGTAAGCGATACATACGTACTTGCCCATAGAGGGGTTAAAGTAAGGAAAATGCATTCAAGTCGTAGGGATGCTTTTCAATCAATAAATGACTTACCACTAGCTAAGGTCATACCTGAAACTAATGAACTAATAATGATAAACAACACCTACATAAAGAGAACTAACGATAAGTCGTCATTAATACTGATGAATAAGTTTGATGATAGGGTAGTACTGATTAAGGCCTATCCGGGTATTGACCCTGAAATTATTGATATGGTTGTTGATAGGGGTTATAGAGGGATAGTTATTGAGGGTACGGGGTTAGGGCACATAGCTAATAGGTGCATTCCCTCCATAAGGAGGGCTATAGAGGAGGGTATACCTGTGATAATGACTACGCAAACACTCTTCGGTAAGATTAACATGAATGTGTATACGACGGGTAGGAGACTACTCGCGGCTGGGGTCATACCCGGCTACGATATGCTACCTGAGACGGCTTACGTAAAGCTATCATGGGTACTAGCACAGACTAGGGACTTATGTGAGGTTAGGAGACTCATGCTAACTAACTTTGTTTATGAGTTTAACGAAAGGCATCTACCCTATCATTACCCGAGGTGGTTCCATGGCTAGCGAACTAGATTATAAGGAGTTAGGTCTTAAGGTAGGGCTAGAAATACATCAGCAATTAGACACTAAGTCTAAACTATTCTGTAACTGCCCCACACAACTAACTGAGGAGGTTCTTAAGGAGAAGGTACTACGTAAGTTAAGAGCCACTAAAAGTGAGATAGGTGAAGTTGATCCAGCAGCCCTTTTCGAATGGTTAAGGGGTAAGGCATATCTGTATAAGGTACCACCATCAACATCGTGCCTTGTTGAGCTTGATGAGGAGCCGCCTGCTCCACTAAATAGGGAGGCCTTGCTCATAGCCATAGCTGTTGCTAAAGCACTTAACATGACATTAGTGGATGAAGTCCACGTAATGAGGAAGATAGTTATTGATGGATCAAACACAACAGGGTTCCAAAGAACTGCCTTACTAGCTTTAAATGGATATATACGTGATGGGAAAGGCATCGTTAGGATACAGACCTTATGTCTTGAGGAGGACGCTGCAAGGAAGGTAGCTACCAAGGATAAGACGGTCATTTATAACCTAGATAGGCTAGGTATACCCCTAATAGAGATAGCTACAGGGCCTGACATACATACCCCCGAGCAGGCTAAGAGAGTTGCTCTAAAGATAGGTTTGTTATTAAGGCTTACCGGGAAGGCTAAGAGGGGTATAGGGACTATTAGGCAAGACCTCAATATCTCGATAAAGGGAGGTACTAAGATAGAGATAAAGGGCGTTCAGAAGTTAGAGCTCATACCTAAGGTTGTTGAATATGAGGTCCTAAGACAGCTAAATCTACTTAGACTTAAGGATGAGCTTAAAAAGAGGGGTTTAAGCCCCTCAGATATAGAGTTCAGGATCACTGACGTTACTAGTGTATTTAAGGATACCAAGTGCAAGTTCATAGCATCAGCATTAAGGAGGGGTGAGAAGGTATTCGCCATGTTACTGCCTAAGTTTAAAGGACTTGTCGGTATGGAGTTACAGCCTGGTAGGAGGTTCGGCACTGAATTAGCTGATTACGCCAAACAGTGGGGTGGTGTTAAGGGCATTATTCATAGCGATGAACTACCTAAGTACGGAATTACTGAGGACGAATTACGTAAGGTGTTTGAGCTACTTAAGGGTGACCTAGAAAGAGACGCGTTTGTATTTGTTGTTTCTTCAAAGGATAAGGCGTTTAAAGCTCTTAAGGCTGTTTATGAAAGGGTCTTAAAGGCTTTTGAAGGCGTTCCTGCCGAGACTAGAGCTGCTAATCCTGATGGCACCACGTTCTACATGAGACCACAACCAGGCGCTGCGAGAATGTACCCTGAGACTGACATACCACCCATAAGGATAACTAAGGAGTTGATAGAAGAGTCTAAGAAGTTCATGCCTATGAGTATTGAGGAGCTTGAGCAGAAGTTAATCAGTAAGTACCTCCTGAGCAAAGACTTAGTAACACAGTTAATTAAGGAGAATAAATTAGCGTTATTCATAGAGCTAGCACAGGGCTACGGACATGCAGTACCGCCTACATTCATAGCGTCACTCCTAGTAAGTACATTAAAAGCCCTAAGGAGTGAAGGTGTTAATATTGATAATATAAGTGAGGAACATATTGAAGCCGTAGTTAAGGCATTAGCCAATAAGGTAATAGCCAAGGAAGCTATTCCTAAAATACTTAAGGAGATAGCTAAGAACCCTGAAGTAGATATAGATAAAGTCATCAGTAAGTACAGACAGTTAGCTGACTTAGGCAAGATCAAATCATTTATTGAGGAAACCGTGAGGAAACACCTAGACGAGGTTAGGAAGAGAGGTGAACGTGCTGATAAATACGTTATGGGTCTTGTAATGAAGGAGTTAAGGGGTAAGGTTGAAGGTAGGTTAGTATATGAGCTTGTTAAGGAAATAATTAAAAAGTATGTTTCCTAGCGTCATGCTGGTCTAGGTTCATCATTAATCAGTGCCGGATTCTCTAATCATCCACTATGTTATTACTGGTGTAGGTTCTATTAATTCTTTCATAACGTACTTAGCCTCATTAATCACCTCACTACTCAACTGACTGTATAACCTCCTAGCATGAGCGAAGCTTAAGTTGAACTTTCTGGTTACTTCCTTGAAGTCTATTCTGCCGGTGTTAATTAGTGAGTAAATCATGTAGGCTAAGGCGTACTTAGCTCTATCGGTTCTTGACGCTAACCTAGGGTACTTATTGATTATGTTGATTATAGCGCTTAACCTAGTCTTTAATGATTCATCTATCTTAGTACCTCTTTTAACAAGTATCTTAACTGGAGCTCTCTTACCGTAAATAAACTCTGTTAACGCCTTAGTCTCAAACGCTAGCTTAACCCTCTTATTATTTAGTAAGTCCATGTATAGCTTAAACCTCTTAGCCATCTCCTGATCACCCAATACCTTAAGCTTCTTATGGGTCTTTACCTTTTCCTTCGCCTTCATTCTCGCGTTCTCTAACCCCTCATCCCTAAACCCATTTACTTGATTAACATATATGGAGTCAATAACTAAACCGCAAGCTGAGCAGACCACGCATCCTCCCTTATAATCCCATACTAACTCTACTGAGCCACATTCAGGACATTTCATTACCTAACCCCGGATATGGTGTGGCATGTAATACTAGACCATACTTCACATGATCAATAACCCATAGAGTGAGAGAGGTAACCGGAAGTAATCTAAACATGGTGGCGTAATGCTTTTAGGAGAAACACACTAACTTACTTAGTTGCTAGGTGAGTAGAAACATGAGTTCAATAAGCCATAATACTGTGAGGTTATTAATTCTCTTATCACGTATAGGCGGTATCGAAAGTAGGAAAAGGCTCCATGAATTAGTATTTGACCTATCCAAGAAGGGCATGTTTACATATAGATTCGTTAGCGTAGATGATTCAGTATACTCACATGAGTTAGATGATGATTTAAGACTACTTAGAAATGCTAAATTAATAAACGTAAAGACAACTGTGAAAGGAGGTGATGTCTTCGAATACATAGAAATAAGTGATTATGGTAAAGAATTCGTCAATGATCTATGTAAGTTACGTAATGACTTATGTAATGACTTATTTAGCTGAATATTTCCCATAGTGATAAGGTTTTTAAGAATCGAGTAAATATCAATCAAGGCAGTCATCAATGAGCAGTAATTACATAGTGATTAAGGACCCTATCCACGGATATATTAAGGTTTATGAACATGAACTAAAGATAATCGATACCTATGCCTTCCAGAGGCTAAGGAGGCTTAAACAGTTACCAACATCGCAATGGGTATATCCTGGAGCAACACATACGCGTTTCTCACATAGCCTTGGTGTGATGCATGTTGCTGGAGTATTAACCGAGAACTTACTAAGTAAGGCAGGTGTCAAGGAAAGAGAGAAAGAGAGATATATATTCATAATGAGGCTTTGGGGATTACTCCACGATATTGGCCACGGGCCTTTCTCACATACATTTGAGGATCATATATTAGTGAATTACGGTACAACACATGAGATTATAGGTAAGAGAATTATTTTAGAAAACGGTGAGATACGCCCAATAATTGATAAGGTTACTAATGAGCTAGGTATCGATGCTAAGACCTTAGCCGATCTCTTAGAAGCCCCATCAATAGAACTTTGGCCCTTAAACGAGGTTGTAGGAGAAGAATCAATAACTACTAAGTCATTATTCTATGTTGCTAAAGGAGCCATAAGTGCTGACATAATCGATTACTTGCTAAGGGACTCGTACTATACAGGCGCGTTTTATGGACTTACGATCGATTGGCAGAGGATAGCCCAGTTCTCAAAGATAGTAAGTGATAAGGTGGTTATTGAGGCTAAGGCTAAGGAGGTATTTGACTCTATGTTACTAGCTAGGCTACTAATGTTCAAGACCGTATACTATCATAAGACATCAAGAGCTGTAGACCATATGCTAGGTAAATTACTTAAGAAAGCAGATGAGATCTTAGGCTTTGAAGAGTATGTTAAAGACCCTAATAAGTATGTTGAGCTCGATGATGACTTCATACTTAGTCACCCTGAGGTTAGGAAGACCCCTGAGGCTTTATTGATACTTAAGAGACATATACCTTATAGTACTGTATCTGAAGAGGTTGTTTCTGTACGTGATGCACTTCTATATAACCTACTCGATAGGGTATTCATCAATAGGTTATTAAGGAGTAAGATAGAGGGTAGGGGTATTAAGTTAGGTGATGATGCATTCTTCGTTGACACACCAAAATTACATTTAAATCCCATGTTTGCTGATGAATACATATATGTTCAAGACTCAAGAGGAAACATACTCGCTAAGAGAATATGGGAGACTCTGTGGGGTGAGCTACCTCATAGTATAGCCATACTTAGGCTATACGTTAATGAAGATATTGGTGATAGAGAGAGGAACCTAATAGTGAGTCTTTTCAACGAGATAATAAGAGGTAGTGAATTAAGGTCTTTCTACTAAAGCTATCTAACGGTGTTCCATGCAGTTGAGAAAGATAGGCTTTTTAATTAACCCTATAGCCGGTATGGGAGGTAGTGTAGGGCTTAAAGGTACTGATGGGAACTTGTACTACGAGGCGTTAAAGAGAGGGGCTAAGCCTGTAGCCCCCAGGAGGGCATTAAGATTCATAAAGACATTAGAAAGCGAGATTAACCCTAATGAGCTAGTTATAGTGGCGGCACCAAAGGTTATGGGTGAGGATTACTTAAGGCAGTCCAAACTTACGTTTAAGGTCATTAACGTTAATATAGGTATACCTACATCAGCTAAAGATACTAAAGAATGCACATCGGCGTTACTTAGGGAGGGTGTTGAGGTGATAGTATTTGTTGGTGGGGATGGTACTGCTAGAGATATATATGAGGTCATTGACGGATCCATACCCATTTTAGGAATACCTAGTGGTGTAAAGATGTATAGCGGGGTATTCGCTACAACACCTGAAATAGCTGTTAAGATATTAAAGGCGTTTATGGAAGGGCGTGCTGAGGTTATAGAGTCCGAGATAGCTGATGTTGATGAAAGTGTTATAGAAAAGGGTGTACTTAAGGTAAGGATATTTGGTTACGTAAAAACACTTCAGTACCGGGACTTAGTACCACCAACCAAGGACTTTACGGGAGGTGAAGAAGAGAATAAGGAAGAAATAGCTGCTTTCATAGTTGATGAGTTAATGGATAAAGACACACTCTACATATTAGGTCCAGGTTCTACAGTAGCCACTATAGCTAAATACATGAATCTACCTAAGACCTTACTAGGTGTTGACGCCGTATATAGGGGTAAAGTAATTAAGCTTGACCTCAGTGAGAGAGACCTCCTTGACCTTTTAAGCAAGTATGGTAAGGTAAAGATAATATTAACCCCAATAGGGAAGCAAGGTTTCATCTTAGGTAGGGGTAATCAGCAGATATCACCGGCAGTGCTACGTAAGGTGGGGTTAAATAATTTAATCATAATCTCAACGAGGAGAAAGATAAATGAGCTAAAATATCTTAGGGTAGACACTGGTGATCCCGAGCTAGATAGGTCATTCCCTGACTATATTAAGGTTATTACTGGCTTCAACGAGTATACTGTTGTGAAGATACTTAAGGGTGGGTAATTATGTTGGTTGGCGTTATGAGTGATTCACACGACAACTTAGAGAAGGTAGATAAAGCATTAAAGGTATTTTCCGAGAAGGGTATAGAACTCTTAATACACTTAGGTGATATCATATCACCCTTTACGTTGATAAAAATTCTAGAATTCTTCCCTAGGTCAATAATAGTCTTAGGTAATAACGATGGGGAGAAAATACTACTTAAGGAATTAGCCAGTAAGGCTGGGGCTACATTAAAGAACTCAGTTCATGAACTAACATTGAAGCAGAAGAAAATCCTGCTAGTACATGGGTTTGGGGGTAAGCAATTAACTAAGAGGCTTATAGATTCAATAGCTTCAAGTAAAACATACGATATAGTCCTCTATGGTCATACCCACGAAGTTGATGTTAGGAAGGTGGGTAAAACGCTAGTATTGAATCCAGGGGAAGTTCTTGGTTACTTAAGTGGTAAGTCAACTATAGCGCTACTAGATCTTGAGAAAATGGAGGTAGAGATTATAGAGTTATAAAATTAATCCTTTTTCACTCTTTCAATGAATTTATATGTCGGTGTTACGTACTTAGGCAGGTTAGCCCTAACATTATCTATCCTACGAACACTAGTGTTTCTAGGCGTCTCCTTTACCTTCTTTGGATCCCTGTATGCCTCAATAACAATCTCTTTAAGTACTCTAGCGTACGTCTCTATCATTTCCTTAGTCTCCGTCTCCGTAAATTCTATCATTAAGGCTTCATGAACTATTAACGGGAAGTATATAGTTGGTGCATAAAGACCCCGATCTAATAATGCCTTAGCTATGTCTTCAGCATTAACGCCAGTCTCCTTAGCTAGCCTCTCAACACTAATAACTACCTCATGTTTCCTAGGTCTTGCTGGGTCGTAAGGTAATGTAATTCCTTTTGTGCCTTCAATTAATTTTATGAAGTAGTTAGTATTGAGCGTGGAGATTTCAGAAACCTCCCTTAATCCTTTAGGACCTAACATAATTATATATATGAATGACTTAATCGTCGGTATTACGTGACCGTAGTAAGCCCTAATAAGACCTATACTGTACTTTATATCGTAATCGAGTATGTACTTACCCCCTTTCTTCCTAACTATAGGTTTAGGTAATAGATTAACTAACTTACCTTTCGCACAGACAGCGCCAGCACCGGGGCCTCCACCACCATGTGGTGCTGCGAATGTCTTATGTAGGTTTAGATGGACTATATCGAAGCCCATATCACCAGGTCTAGCTATACCTAATATTCCGTTGAGATTAGCTCCATCGTAGTAAAGTAATGAGTCATTGTCATGAAGTACTTTAGCAACCTCTAGAATATTCTCCTCAAAAAGCCCTAAAGTATTTGGATTAGTTAACATTATGCCTGCGGTTCTATCACTTAAAACAGCCTTAATGGCTTCCAAATCGACATTACCCTTCTCATCAGTCTTTATCTTTATCACCTTAAACCCGGCCATAGCAGCACTAGCAGGGTTTGTACCGTGGGCTGAGTCGGGTATGAGCATCTCATCACGTGCCTCACCCTTTAACTCGTGGTACTTCCTAATCATTAAAGCACCAGCAAGCTCACCAGCGGCTCCAGCCGGTACGTTAAGCGTGCATAAGTCCATACCTGTTATCTCAGCTAACCACTTCTGCATTAGATATATGATCTCAAGAACACCTTGAACAGTCTCTTCATCTTGATCCGGATGTATGTCTGTTATGCGTGAATCCCTGCATATGGCCTCAGATATCTTAGGATTATATTTCATTGTGCAAGAACCTAACGGTACGGGGCCAACATCAATTCCGTAAGCCATCTGCGAGAGCCTTGTAAAATGCCTTACAACCTCAATCTCAGATAGGTCAGGTATTCTTGGTGGTTCCTTCCTAATTAAGTTCTTGGGTAAGGCATTTAGTATGTCCTTAATGAATTCCTTAGCCTCATCACTAAACTCGGATATCACTTTGAAGGTCTCTCTTCTAGCCTTAGTTAACTCGAATACCAGGGGTTCATCCCACTTAGCCTGTCTCCACACGTCCATCACCCCTTACAGAGGTACCCCTTTAAATGCTCTATGAATAGATCTATGTCGGATTCTGTATGTACTTCAGTGACGCAGATTAGACATGATTTTGGTTCATTAACGTACTTACTTATGTCTTTACCTCCATGTATGCCTTTCTCAAGGAGATACCTATTTAACTCACTTAAGTCACCCCTAACTAGCTTAAATGGTATTTTCTTGAAGTAAATACCACCAAATAAAGGTGCCTTAACACCCTCGACACTTGATAGCCTCCTTAAAGCGTACATAGTCCTATATAGGATAACCTCACTTAACTCCCTAAGCCCTCTAGAGCCTAGTAATGAGACGTAAACAGCGGCGGCTATGGCTGAAAGTGCTGTATTTGTAGTTATGTTTGATGTAGCTCTCTCCCTCCTTATATGTTGCTCACGTGTCTGTAGAATCATAGTGAAAGCCGTTTCTGATCCATCAATAGTTTTTGTAGCACCTATTAACCTCCCTGGCAATTGCCTTAAGAATTTCATATCTATCTTAGTACCTAAGATACCTAAGTAGGGGCCGCCATAATTTAGTCCTAAACCTAATGGTTGTCCCTCACCAACAACTATGTCAGCACCATATTTACCAGGCGCTTCAAATATACCTAAAGATATGGGGTCAGCGTTTACGATCATTAGTGACTTATAGTCATGAACTATGTCAGATACCTCCTTTACGTTCTTTATTAAGAAGCCGTAGTATGATGGGTTCTCAATATAGACACAAGCCACATCCTTATCGCTTAACTTACTCATTAAGCTATCTACATCTACTTTACCATTCTTGAGATCTAAATTGAAAAAGTCGATCCTAACATTTAAGCCATACACCCATGTCTTAATAACCTCAAGGTACTGAGGGTCCATGAGCTTAGGTACTAGTATCTTTCTCTTCCTAGTAATTCTTAGCGCCATTCTAACGGCTTCAGCAGCAGCAGTACTACCATCGTACATAGATGCATTAACTACGTCTACACCGTATAGCTCAGCCATAAGGCTTTGGTACTCAAATAGCGCTTGAAGTAACCCTTGAGATATTTCGGCTTGGTAAGGAGTGTAGGCAGTATAAAACTCAGCCCTAGAGACTATCTCCCTAACAATGGCCGGCACGTAATGTGGGCATACAGTGCCACCCACGAATGGTGGCGGATTCTTAAACACACGGTTCTTACTCAGTATGGATTCAGTAATCCTTAAAGCCTCGTACTCACTAAGGGACTTACCAAACCCGATCCTTAACTCACGATTAAGTATTAACTCCTTAGGAATATCCTTAAATAACTCAAGAACATCAGATACGCCAATAACCTTAAGCATTTCTTTCTTGACCTCATTGGGAGAATTAGGTATCCAGTAATGAGGCAAACACAATCCCCATTAAGTATTATTGATTAAACTAATATGTTTTATGACATTATCAATATTTTTTACCTAAGGTAAGGAATATGTAAATTGTGAGTTAATATGCCGGAGAGCTTATTGATAAATCTTCATAGGGCATTAAAGGCTGGCATTGGTGAATTCGCTGGCTGGGTAACAGCAATGGATTTTGGTGATCCCATAAAAGAAGTCTTAGAGACTAGGAACTCAGTAACTATATTCGATATATCCCACATGGGGAGAATTAGGTTAAAAGGTAAAGACACTTACAGATTACTTGATTACTTAATACCTAAGGACCTCACTAAGATAGGTCCTAACATGATGAGCGGCCCTACGGCCTTCCTCAATGAGAATGCGGGGTTTAAGGACGATGTAATGCTCTACAATCTAGGTGAGGATGAATGGTTTATTGTATGCAACGCAGTTAATAGAGAGAAGATACTTAATTGGCTAAACAATTGGAAAGTTAAGTTAGGTCTTGATGTGGAAGTTATTGACGAAACATTCAACATGGCCTTACTTGCACTGCAAGGACCTAAATCACCTGAGGTTCTTGAGGCTTTAGGAGGTAAGGACGCGGTTGATCTTAAGATAATGAATTTCGTAAGGAATGTTAAGTTGCTTAGTAAGGAGGTCTTCCTAGTTAGTAGAAGTGGCTGGACTGGTGAGGAGGTAAGGAGCTCTGGTTACGAAATAATAACAACCCCTAAGCATGCTGAGGAGATATTTAAGAAGACTCTTGAGTTAGGTGCAAAGCCTGCTGGGTTAATAGCTAGGGATATACTGAGGTTAGAGATGGGTTACGTACTTTACGGTGAGGATATTAGTGAGGATATTAATCCCTTAGAAGCGCGTTACTGGGTGTTTAGTAAGGGTAAGACCGGGTATTTAGGATATGAGGAGTTAAGGAAGGTGATGAAGGAAGGGGTTGATAAAGTTAGGGTAGGGTTTAGGTTAAAGAAGAAAGTAAGGGCTATACCTAGGCATGGTCACAAGGTATTTATAGAGGATGTTGAGGTAGGTTACGTTACATCAGGTAATTTCTCACCAACACTTAGTAGACCTATAGCTATGGGCTATATAAAAAGTCGATACGCATTGTTTGGTCTGGAAGTAGAAATAGATATTAGGGGTAAACGGTACAAAGCTAAAGTGGTAGATTTCCCATTTATTAAGGTGTGAACCATGAGTGAGGAAATAAAGGTAGGTGATTACTTAATTAAGAAAGATCTTCTATATACAAAAACAGATGAATGGGTTAAAGTAGAAGGAAATATAGCTATTGTAGGAATCACTGACTACGCTCAGAAGAAGTTAAAGTACGTGGTTGGTGTTGAGTTACCTGAAGTAGGTAATGAAGTAAGTAAAGAAGAGAAGGTAGCAGTTCTGGAGTCAGTTAAGACGGTTGCTGACGTATACGTACCATGCAGCGGTAAAATAGTAGAGGTTAATGAGGAATTAATGGATCACCCAGAATATATAAATCAAGACCCTTACGGCAAGGGCTGGATACTTAAGATAGAGGTAAAAGATCCTAACGAACTTAAAGATCTCCTTAAGCCCGAAGAGTATGCCGAGAAAATAAAGAAAGAGGAAGGTCTATGAGAATAAAACTAAGGTTACCGCCAAGAGTAAAAGTGCTTGAGGCATTAAGTGCTATAAGTGATGGTAGGATAAAGGAATTAAGTGATAAAGAATACGAAGTTACATCATCTGATGGAACAAGGAGATATAATGTATATGTTGATTTAGAGAAAAAGGAAGTTTTCAGTACTGATAATGGAACATTTTATAGAAATTATGTAGGTTACCCGATAATAGCTATATTAATGACTAAAGGCGCCCTACCTTTTAATCCTAAGTTAGCTTCAGCACTTAAGGGAATTAATTGGCGTAGAATAAATGAACTATTTAAGAATTACGCCAAAGTTGAGTCATATATCAAGTCACTACTTAAGAGAAGAGGTATAGAGCCAGAGGAGATTGATTACTTTATAAGTATAGTAATGAATAAGTTAAGGGAGTTAAATCTCACTAAGACCCCCCGGTGATGATACGGCTGTGAACTGAGTAATGATGTCCTGTGTTTAATCTGAGGTTTGGACGATGGCATTTAAGAAGAAGATCGTTAGGGTGAGGGATGGTCTTAAGTTAATAGGCTTAGTTTTTGATGAGTATAGGAGAAGGCTTTATGAGTATAATGAGAGGATAAAAGAGTTTAATTACTACTTAAAACCTGTACATGAAGTAACATATAGTTATGAGGGCATTGTTAGGAAATACCTATACTTTGGCAGGTACTGGTATAGATTAGTTAAGAGTAGGGGGGGCCTTAAGTGGATATATATAGGTAGGGAAAAACCAGATCCCCACTTACCCGACCCCCCACTCAATCCTTTTGAGGGAATAAAGATAGTTGTTGAAGGAAATGATGTGTTGATAGACGAGAACGTGTATTTACTACTTAAGAAGGTCTTAGAAATGAATTACGGCATAGATCTTGATAAGTACGTAGTCAATGTTTAGTTCGGTTACTAATGTAGGTCTAGGGGGTCCGACGCTACATCATCCTGCCGAGCAACACTCGGCTGTCCGTAGCCCGTTAAATGACTGTGTTAATGAGAGCTTTAAAATTACTCTTTTTAGCTAATATATCGGGATGATTTGTGATTACCTTTTTATCTTTTTAATAGGTAGGTTAAGATTGGGAAAACTGTAGAAGTGAGTTGCTTTGAGTATCGTTAGTTATGCTAAGTACCCATTCCTAGTAAGACTTGATGACTTCCTTAGGGAGTACTATGGGTCATTAACTCTTGAGGAGATAATATTAGCTAATAGGTCGGCCAGCTACATTAAGAGGGCCTTAATGAGGATCGTTGCCTCGCTTAAGAATGAGATTTATGTTGAGGGCTCATCACCTACTGATGAGGTTTTAAGCTTCTATATGGCACTACTTATATCCTCATTAATATCTCCGTCATTAGCTAAGAGACTAGCTGTTTATGAGAGCAAGAGGGTTTATGATAAGTTAATGAGAGAAAGTGATGAGGCATTAGTAAGTATAGGTAGGAGGTTAGGTCTTGATTTGAAGTACTTAGGTTCATGCGTAAATACCATAGTCACTGGGTACTCACTTAGGGACTTAAGCCCTATTGAGGTATGCCTTGATTATCAAATCTCAATACCTGACTACCTAACTTACGGTAAGAGACTATTTAGTGATCCAGCCTGGAAACTAACTAATCAAGTAGTTAAAGGTGGTTATGTATATATTGATAAGAGGAAGGTAGCTAGGCTACTTAGTGAGGTTGTTTACCAGAAGATCGTGAGCTTAATACCCAGGAAGTTAGAGGGGTTGCCTAAGGAGCTTAAGGAGTTTATAGACTACGTGAAGTCAGAAATAAGTCGTGAGGTACCTGACTTCGATAAGTCTTTCATTACTACCAGAGAACCCCAGGTAATGATAGAGGCAATGCATCAGGAAGCTGAGTCCATACTCATCGGTAAGGAATTAGTGATTAGCTCTGAGAAAGAATTGCAGAAGGTATTTCCTCTTATGCCACCATGCATTAAAGAAATACTCAATCAGTTAATGAGATGCGAGAACTTAAGTCATCACCAGAGATTCGCCTTAGCTACATTCCTTATAAACATAGGAGTTGATCTAGACTTAATACTTGAGCTATTTAGTAAAGCACCGGACTTTAATGAGAGGATAGCTAGGTATCAAATTGAGCATTTAGCGGGTCTTAGAGGGTCAAGAAAGAAATACTTACCCTATAGTTGCGCAACCATGAGGAGTCTAGGTATGTGTGTATCAGAGTGCGGTACTAAATCACCCCTAACATATTTCTACAAGGAGCTGAGGAAGTTAAAGAAGGGTAAGTCGAAAGAGAAAGTTAGGAGTAGTTAACTTAGTCTCTACATTAAAATAAATCTTATTTCTTCGTATCCAGGGGTATTCATGCCCTTACTTACCGAAAACATGAGTATTCTATCACCCATGAGGTCATATTCGAAACCTACATTTACGTAGGTTACTCTCATACCTTCTTCAAAAACCCATAACACCTCATAGTTATACTCAGCCACCTCGGCCTCATACTTATTCACGTAAGTGTTCTCACCCTTCCTCAAAGGTATTTTAAACCCTATTACGAAGAGGACGTAAGGATACCTATAACTCCCCCTAAACCCCAAGCTAACACTCCTAACCTTAGGCCTAACCCTAACATTATTCACCAGTACTTCCTCCTCATTAAGAAATGACTGCATATTAAGTGCTAACTTATTCATCTCCTCATTATAGAGCGTACCATCACTAACTACTTTCCTGTAATAACCTCCGGGGTCGTAATAATCGAATACTATTATCTGATTTATATATCCGCTTTTAGAGACCGTGAAAATGCCCTGAGCATATATAGGTATTACGTTACTTGACATGATCTACTTCCTTGGGACCCTAATAAGTACCATATCCCTCCTCCTGCGAATACTCAGCCTCGATATATCAGCATCTTCGGGAAGCATTATCTCTTTATAGTACTCCTTAAAGACTATGTTCCTATGACTACCTGACCATCTATTAAAGCTTAAGTCCTTCCTTAATGAACACTTAAATATTATCTTCCTTCCCTTCGCATCTATAGATAACTTATTTACGTCAGCTAAGGGTATGTTTATAGCTATTAAGTACCCACCCCTATCCTGCTTTACACTTATTAAAGGCTCTAAGTACCCTTCATGACCCCACATAGGCTCCTCATGAAATTCAGCGGAAACTCTCCTAAGTACCTCCTCTATATCTTCATGAATAGCCCTCTTCATAGCCTCTATCCTTAACTCAAGATCTCTAATGAACCTCTTAATTATATCCTCCATAAGCATCCCCTCATGTGTACATTGGGGGTACCCTATACTCATAGGACTTCCGCATCTGGTCAAGCACCCTCCTAGTCTCTCTCATTAACTCCCTAGTCTTTATCTTGATTATCTCAGCCTCCTTCATAAGCTCATCAACATTCACTTCAACACCAGTTATCTTAGAGAATGCCTTAAGGAGTTCGGCAGCTGCTTCAGGGTCCGGGAACTCCATGTAGGTCTCACTAAGTAGTACTAAGTGCTTTATACTCCTCCTGTTAAGTTCCTTAAGGATTATGGCATACGAACCTACTAGGTAGCCCTCCTCAAACTTGAGCCCTAATGACCTAACAACATCTTCTAACTCCTTATTAGGTGTAAACCAGTAAACATTAACCTTATCTAATTCAACACGGTTAGGTGTTGGTATGCCTACCATTAAGAATACGTAGTTAAACTCTTTCTTCTCTATGTAGTTAACTATTAGTTGAGCTAACGTGGGTAGTGAGTGTATTGGAGGAGTTATCTCGGAAATAAGTATGGTTACTCCCTTAGCGTAGAATAATGTAAGTGGTGGGTACATCTCACCCTTATGAATTACCGATATTGGTGGGAAGTGCCTATAGCTCTCAATACCACCAACGTACTCCGCATTTAAGGACTTGACTAGGTGTATTGAGGCTATTAAGCCAACTAGCCCAGCATCAGGTAGTCCGAGTACGAATACCTTAGGCTCCTCAATAGTGAATTCCTTAACCTCAAATAACTCAATACCGTTAAGCTTCTCAGTTATCAAGCCTAGCACCCATTAAGGGGTTATAGAGTTATTTTTAGATTTTCCTTAATTGTCCTTAAGACAACTACGGTCTTTGTGCTTAATACACCATCAATATTGCCTATCTTATCAAGTAGCGATGCCAGCTCCTTCTGGTTATGGGTTAGTGCTTGAGCTATTAACGTATACTCGCCAGTTACATCATAGATGGCTGTTATTTCGGGGAATTCCTTCAATACCTCAACAACATAGTCATACCTCTTTGTATCAACGTTAATGAATATAAAGCATTTTAGATTAAGACCCAGTTTCTCTGTGTTTAATACTGCAATAACCTTCCTTACGTACCCCCTTTCCCTTAACCTCTTTAATCTAACATAGACCGATGATTGACTTATCCCTAAAATTTTAGCTATCTCAGCATATGTTAAGTCAGCATTCTCTTGAATTATGTTGAGTAGCTTACGGTCTGTTTCATCTAATTCCTCAATGCTTGGGCACATATTACTCACCCTTAGGTGCTAGTAAGTACTCTACTTCACCACCACCAAGTAGTCTAAACTTTAAGTCTATAGGCATGTCAGTGCCGAACTGAAAGTCTATGGACTCAGCAATACCTGTTAATTTAATTACCTTCGAGAGGTAATCAATATCATACGCCGCCTCACTTCTCTCTTTAATAATTAGGTTTACCAAGGAACCTGTAGCTCTTGATATCTTAAGCTTAGTCCTCCTATCCCCTGAGGTCACAAGTAAGTAGTCCTCAGTCTCGGCTATGAACCTCATGGTGTCACTAACGTCGCTTATGTCTTTAATGGCTATTTTCATGGCCTCGGCAAGTACGGTGCCTTCAACAGTGAATTCTAGATTAAATGAAGGTATTTCAGGTTCAGCTACTTGCAAGTTTCTAAACCTGTACCTCCTAGTTATTAAGCCCTCAATAATGAAGTCAAAAAAATCTTCAGATGCCTGTATGGTTAGCTTATCACCTTTCTTAGGCTTAGGCAAAATTTTAATTAGACTACTAATGCTCATACCTATATCTATGGGTGAAGGAACCTCATACTCAAGAAATACGTCTGGAGGTAATGAGATTGAGAGCAACGATACACGCGCCGGATCTAGGGCCTTAATACTTATCCCCTCATGGGTTACCTTCATTAGTACCTCATCAACCAATTCACTTAATGTGGTAAGCATATCTACGAATGCCTTAGCTGATGGGTAAGAAACCCTAATCACGTTAGCTTCAGACATTAAATTACACACCCTAAAACACTTATGGTATAGGCGGATATAAATTCTCCGAATACCTAGTAATTAGTGATGATGAGCGACTTCGGAGCGGAGTAATGAAGAACCGTGTGAGGACTGAAACTTCTTTGAAGAACTACTTAACAAAGCTTTATACCCCCTACGTTAATTAATGTGTGGTTACTTAGGTGATCACTATGTCGATGAGTAGGAAGTTTAAGGAGCATAGGAAGGTACTCAATGAGTTAGGTGTGAAGATACTAGACGTATATAGGTTTAAGGACAAGGAGGCCATTAGGGGACTATACAAAGGTAAGGTAGTAATGATTGAGTTACCCCGCCATAGGGAGTTTATCTCACCTGATGAGTTTAAGAAGATAGTCATGGAATCATTAAAATCTAAGGAGAGAAAATAAGGTATTGGGTAGTGTACTACAAGAATGACTAAGAAGTTATATTACTGTCCCTTCTTGTATTTTTAATGAGTGATGACATGAGAATCGTTTTGATTAGATTCATGGCTATCTCGCTAGGTTTGCTTATTACACTCTCTCTAGCATGCTCTATACTTGCCTGGAGTGATTCCTTACCTGAATCGCATATTATTGGTGGCATTAGATTCATTAGACAGAAACCCCATTACTGCGGTCCAGCATCACTGGCTATGGTGCTTAATTACTGGGGGCTTAACTTAACTCAAGATGAGGTCGCCAAGGAGGTATTTAATCCTAGTACAAACCTTACGTATATTGGTGACATGGTTAGGTATCCAAGGGAACTAGGTTTTTTCTCTAGGGACTTTATAGGTAGTATAGAGACCATTAAGTACTATATAGCCCTAGACATACCTGTGATAGTTCTTCAGAAATACTCACTTAAGTACCCTGTAGGTCATTATAGGGTCGTGATTGGTTATGATGATGAGAGGAAGGTAATGAAGGTAGTTGATCCTGCAGGAGGCTTTATAGACATAAACTACACGTTATTCGCACTACTATGGAAGCCTGGGACGACATTCACAGTAATTAACTGGACTTTAGTGATATACCCCAAACACATGATTATATATGAAGGTACGTTAACAGTAACAACAACCAGAACGTTAACGAAGACCTTAACACACATTAAAACTTATACTAAGACACTAACATACACTCACACAACCACAGTAACTACGTTCAGGTACCTTTACACAACATCCACAATAACGCTACCCATACACATATACATAACCACAACAATAACGGAGACCGTTAAGGAGATACCGCGATGGAGCTACATACTCATTGCATCCTTAATAATAATCATAATAGCATTAGCTGTGGTGTGCGTTGCAGTAAGCATGAAGAAGAAATAGGGTAAGGAATGGGGCCGCCGCCGGGACTTGAACCCGGGACCTCGGGGTCCACAGCCCCGCGCTCTAACCACGCTGAGCTACGGCGGCCATAGTAAGGTATCTTTAGGAGCCCTACAACCGACTCTACCTAATATTAATCTTCCTATTAAACTTTTAAATCAGAATCCCCCATAAGTGATGGGGTGATGTAGAGAAAAATATTATTGGTTTATAATGGGTTAGGTCTTTTTTAGTCCTGTACTTTGACAGCCCCTGTTGGGCAGACGTTCTCACATACCCTACAGCCTATACAGGAGTCTGGGTTCGCTACTACAGCCTTACCTTCCTTTAACTCTAGAACTCCTTGTGGACATGAAGATACGCACGTACCACAGCCCGTACACTTCTCTACGTCAACTACTGGTCTAGGCATAACCTCCACCAAGACCTTAATATATTGGAAAGTGATTATAAATTATTCCGTAACAAAACAATATTAACAATTTAAGTACTTAAAGTATCGGTGATTACTGGTTTGAGACCTAAGTTCTCAGGAATTATATCGCCCTTCATAACACCATTCAATGAGGACTTAAGTATAGATGTAGAAGCAGTTAAGTGGTTAGCTAGGTATGAGGCTGATGGCGGTGTTCACGGGATATTCCCTAACTCCACAACAGGTGAGTTCATCCACCTAAAACCCGATGAGGTCATAGAACTAACTAAAGCGGTTATTGAGTCCGTTGGTGGTAAAGTTAAGGTTATTCCAGGGATAAGCGCGAACTGTACCCTACATTCCATAGAGTTAGGTAGGGAACTACTTGATTTAGGTGTTGATGGCTTCATAATAACCCCGCCCTACTACTTCAAGGTCAGTAAGGAAGGGCTTAAGAAGCACTTCTCCATGGTTGCTGAAGCCCTAGATACTGACATAATAATCTACAATATCCCCTCAACCACAGGTATAAACATACCTATAGACCTATATGTTGAGTTAGCTAAAGAATATAGCAATATAGTCGGTGCTAAAATAACTCATGACAGCCTAATATATCTAAAGAGACTAATCTATGAAGTCAAAGCTGTTAGGAAGGACTTCGTAGTATTGACTGGTATGGCTGACTACCTACTGCCTAACTTAATGTTAGGGGGTGATGGTGGGGTCTTAGCACTTGCTAATATATACCCTCAAATACCTCGCAATGTTTATGATGCGTGGTTCAATAGGGATTTAATGAAGGCTTTAAATGAATATAGAAGGCTGCTTCAGCTAGCTAAGATATATGAGGTAGCGTCCTCCTTCCCTACAGCAATAAAGACAGCATTAAAGGTTATGGGAGCCCCAGTAAAGCCCTATGTTAGGCCACCATTAACCATGGAGCCTAAAGAGGTTGAGGAAAAGATACGTAAAATATTAGTTGAGTTAGGTATAGTTCAGTGATTTAACTTGAATACTTTAAATATGAATGCCAAAATATCAGAATACTCCCTTACTTTCACATCCGGAGTAGCTCCCGAATGACCACTTAATTTTTCAGTTCTTAGGAATACCGGCGCATTAACTTCCTTTAACTTAGCAACGAATTTAAAGGCATGCCCTGGATGTACTCTATCGTCGTGTAAACCAGTAAACACTAGTGTTGGCGGGTACTGCACTTTCTTAACGTTATGGTAGGGTGAATATTTGAGTAAGTACTCCCTATCTCGGGGGTCATCGGGGTTTCCGTATTCAGGTATCCAAGCACTACCTATGTAGAGCTTATGAAATCTAAGCATGTCCAGAACAGGGTAGCCTATGACAGCACCGTCAAGTATTTCAGGTCTTTGGGTTAATACCGCACCAACCAATAAGCCTCCGTTGCTTGACCCCAAAGCCACAACACTATAACCCTTGCTCCTTAAGTACTCGATAATGGCTATGAAGTCATTAAAGACGTTTTGTTTCTTCTCCCTCATACCAGCCTTATGCCATTCCTCACCAAACTCATCACCCCCTCTTAAGTTAGTAACAACGAACGTGCCACACCTATTTATGAATGGCGTGATGAAGTGATAATATCTAGGTGTTAACCCGATACTAAAGCCTCCATAACCATAAACTACGGCTTTACCTAACCGACATCCTCTTCTCTCAATAATGAATATATGTATAGGTGTGCCATCCTTAGATCTTACCCAACCCTCGGTAACGATGTAGTCACCTCTAATGCGCTTTGACCCAATTAACTCTACAGAGCCATTAACTAGTCTGTAAAGCCTGTATGGGATGATGAAGCTCTCATACTTAAACACGAGTTCTTTACCGTCAGTACTAAATGAAGATAACGTACCTGGAGGCCTAAACCTTAAACGTTTCACTAACTTACCGCTTAATGTATATACCTTAAGGATAGATGAGGCATTAACTAGGTAGTGAGCCACTAGGTGGTTACCTACTATTACAGCATCCCTAAGTGGGTAACGCCATGCCTTAATTACCACCTTACTTAGCCCATCACCTACTTCCACGACCCTACCGAGACCTCTTCTATCATCATGGGAGAGCACGTAGTACTTACCATTAACGTAGTCTATAGGGTATGTCATGAACTTACTCTTACCATAAACGAGAACCCAAGTGTCTGGGTCTCTTAGATTGCCGCCATAGATGTTACTCCATGAAGACCCATAAAACACTGCCACTAAGGCCTTACTACTATCAGTAGACTTACTTAATGAGATAAAGTATGACTGCGGTATACCTTCACCAAATACCATAACATCCTTACCACCCTCCCTCAAGAAGACTCTTTCAGTAGGTGCCTTCACTCCATCGGGGGTTTCCCCCTCTCTATAGAACCTGACATAATAATATCTTTCCTTATCTATCCATGTGATATCACCGACAACTCCCTTTAACTCATCGATAATCTCTAAGTCCTTAGTATCTACGATTCTCGTAATCCCGACGTCAGAGCCCGCATACGAGAATGTATACGCTAACCTTTCACCCTCATCATCAATATAAAACCACTTTAGGACAACGTCCTTACCTAATGACCTAGAATCCAGTATCTTACGTCTTGAGCCATCCCTACCTATAAGCACTATCTCAAATGATGAACCCCTCCTAAATAGAGCGAAGTAACCTTTTCTACATACCTTAACTAGCATTAGGTAGGGAATCTTAACATATTTCGCCACTTCCCTCCTAAGCTCCCCGGGCAATACACCTAGGAACTCCCTTAACCTAACGTTCTCACTATCAACCCACTTAATTACCTTGGGATCATCGATACTTTCAAGCCAGATGTAAGGGTCTTCCAAGATTACAGCACCATCTCTAAACATCATAGTAATCACGAGTATTTTAATACTCTCTTAATGAGAAATAAAAACTGTCTTGGTGCTACATAATCATATAATCACTCCCTACGTCATATTAGTGGTGTTAGTTATGCATATAGCTGTTGTAGGTACGGGTAATGTGGGTAGGACTATAGCTTACACATTACTTTATGAGGGCTTGTGTGATGAGCTATCACTAGTCGATATAAAGCCTGGATTAGCTGATGCTTTGGCTGATGAGCTAAAGCACGCTGCCGCTGGACTCAGACGTGATGTTAGGATATATGCTTACGAACGGGATGAGGACCTCCATAGTGCTGACTTAATCATAGTTTCGGCTGGTTTCCCAAGACCTCCAGGGGTGGAGATGAGTAGAAGGGACTTGTTTAGAAAGAACGCTGAGATAATTAAGTATATAGCTGAGGTAGTACCACCAAATAACCCAGGGGCTAGGTACGTAATAGTTACTAACCCTGTTGACGCCATGGCCACGTTATTTAGAAGAATATCGAAGGCTAGCTTCGTAATCAGTACGGGTACTCACCTAGAGACCTTGAGGTTTAGGGCTAGACTAGCTGAAGTACTTAATGTACCTGTCTCTAAAGTTGACGGGTTCGTTGGTGGGGAGCACGGTGAGGAGGCTATTATCTTATGGTCAACCGTTAGGGTATTCGGCATACCTATAAATGAGTATGTTAAGACCTACTGCTTAAGTTTAGATAAGGACTCCATAGAGAGCTACGTAAGGAGGATCTCCGTGAAAATAATTAATGCGTTAGGAGCAACAAGATTCGGTCCTGCAGTAGCCTTTAGAGATATAGTTAAGGCCATAGTCAATAACTTAGATACGGTGTTAAGCATAGCCATACCCCTGAAGTTTAACGAAATACCTGAAGAAGTCATGGTTAGTATACCTACGAAAGTAGGTATGGATTTAGGACCTACACTCTATGAGTACTTAAACCAAGAGGAGAAGGAAGGTGTTGTTAGGGCTGCCAAAGCGATTTACAAGACTTATGTGAATTCACTTAAGTACTTAGGTCTTTATTGAAAGGAACTTAATTTAACCCTATACAACCTATTTACTGAGGAGTACCCTAGATTGCTAAAGCATTACGTAATGTTTTTAGCCGCTATATTGGTGCTCATACTTACGTTAGAATCTAGTACTTACGTACAGGAAACGTTAAGGGAGTCTTTAGGAATTAAGGGGCTCTCATCTATAGCGGTTGTTACTGAGACATACGTAGAGATCATTAAGGGACCCACATCGGAATTCATAATTACTGATAAGCTAGACCTAAGCTACGCATACCCGTATAGGGAGGCTCTAGGCTTAACCATTTACGGGCCTGTACCTAGGTACATAAAGTTCATTAGTTATGATCTATACAAAGGTTGTTACTGGGGCCTTGCTCATAGTAAGCAGCTTAAGTTCATTGTTAGGTATAGCTATGAGAAGGTAAGTGGCGGTTGCTTCCTTATAGATATACGTGTTAATAATACTTGGTTAAGGCGTATAAAGGCCTGTTATGAAGGTGCTGACGCTGATTACGCATTAGTGAGTTTAGGTCCTAACTCAACCTCAGTTAGCTATGGTGACTTAATCTTAATGCCTCTACCAGCGACGCTGAGTTTACCATTCATTACGATATCACCAAGCCTTAGGGATTTAATTGAGTTCCTGACCTACTCGATACCGTTAAGTAATGAGCCTATAGAGGCGTTAGTAGTTGTTGATGCTAAGTTTAGGTATTTAGGTATGAAGCCGTATAAAAGACCATTAAGTTTCTCATGGGTCTTAATTAAGTTAGCTAAAGGCAGGGGCGATGTGCGTAGGGTTGAGGCCGTGAAGAACCTACCCATAGAGCTAGTAGCTAACTTAAGTGGTACGGTCAGTACTGAGATCTACAAAGACCTACGTAAGTTAGCGAGTAAACTACTCCTAAGTATTAATGGGTCAAGAACCTTGGATAACGTGGTTAACGCATTCAGTAACTATGTATCCAGTAATGCTAGATACGGCATGTTTAATTATAAATTGATTAACTCTACATGCCCTAATGTTGTTTCTGAATTTCTATTTAACGCTAAAAGAGGTGTTTGTATTCACTTCGCCTCAGCATTAACGGCTTTATTAAGGTCTATAGGTATTGATTCAAGAGTCGTTATAGGGCTTTCATTAAGTCACGCTGATAGCGATTACGCTAATGGCGATACCTTAATCTATGGTATTCACTCATGGAGTGAGGTATATGTGCTAGGTAGCTACATACATTACGACCCAACCCCACCATCACCAACATACTCCATACAACCATATCCAGGGATACCACCGTCACCAATAGTGAAGATTAAAGTATATACAAACCCCATGTTCGAAGTCAAACAGTCATTAAAGTACCTAACCTATAACGCCTTAATCGCTTTAATAGTTACGTCGCTCATAATAATGAGCAGTAAAGGGTCTGCAATAACAGTCTATTTAAGTAAACTAATTAAGTTACGTAAGAGCAACGTAAAAAGTGAGTTAATTGGGATCCTTAAATCAGTATTTAAGAACTATGGGATTACGTATAAGGAGACCTTAACGCTTAGGGAGGCTTATCTTAGTGTGAGGGATTACTTACCTAAGGAGTTATCCAGTAAGTTATGGGAGCTCATCAGAGCTTATGAGGACTATGCGTATGGAGGCTTAGTTACTAAGGATTACGTTAGGTCTAAGCTCAAGGAGTTTATGAGGGTGTTTAAAAATTACGTTGACTTATGAGTTAATAGTTAATACAGCCTTAGTAATCATGTACCTAACGTCTTTAGGGTTAGTACTAAGCTTCAAAAGAAGATTGAGGTCGTATAATTACGTAGTTAGGTTAAGGTCTCTTGCACGTAGTAGATTAAGGGAGCTAGGATTAACATTACATAGACACTTCTCAAGTTATGACTTAGTAAGTAGGTTAACTAGTGTGGCAAGGGATGGGTACTTTGCACTTATATACATAATTACGTTAATGTTCCTGGTATGTGTGTTTACGAAGGATTACTTAATCACTATGGGTCTAGCTGTATTCCTCCTCAGTACTACCCTATTATCTACCGCTAATGTTAAGGGTGTGAAGGTACGGAGGTTTGTTAAGAGGTTGGGTAGGTACTTGTGGGAAGTTCATTTAGAGGTTAAGAATAGAGGTTTCTATGAGGTCTCAATATGTGAGCGTGTAAAGGATGACGTAGTTATTGTTAAGGGTGATATATGTAGGTCAATTACTGATTCTGAGGATGTAGTGAGGTATGTAGCTTTAAGTACGCACGCACCTTATGAAGGTTACGTAATTATTCATGTCAAATACCCTGCCAGTATGTTGAGTAAGGTCTTAATGTTTAAGCCCCCTACACACTTAAAGGATACTGAAGTCAGTGCTGAGGAGTTCATTGAGGGGTTAGGAAGGAGGTATGTCGTTAGTATTAGGGAGCCTTCAGTTGAGGGTGTAAGAGGGTATGCACCAGGGGACGAGTTAAGGCTTGTTGATATGAGGAAGTTAGGTATGTTAGATGGACTTAGAACTAAGTTACTATCTAAGGAGGTTGATGAGCAAGCAGTCTTTACTGATAAGGTATGCGTTTCCGTAGGCGACTACGTAACTAAGTATATAGGAGGAAGGAATCAGCTCAAGTACTTACTTCATGTACTCGCTAAGGAGGGTATCAGGTATGTAGTAACTAACCAAGGAGACATAGATATCGATGAATTCATTAAAAACATAGAGCGCTACTTAGGCAGCACTGCGAGCCGACGCTGTGAATTAATGGTGGTTTCCCCCGATAAGTTAAGTGAGGTTAAAGACTTAATTAGAAAGTCTACCCTGAGACCATTAATCGTGATTATTATGGAACCTATAGAAGATAAGGTAATTACTAATTACATAGGTTCAAAAGCTGCCTTAAGAACTTATGGTGAGTGGGTCAAGGGGCTTCGTAAAGATGTGAATAACTCGCTTAAGGAGCTTTCTGAGTTAGGTATTAAGGTGATTGTTTTTGAGTTGGGTTACTAAGGTATTTAAGCTTAGGCTCCTTACCCTTAAGTTAATCGTTATTTTTAGCATGTACTACGTACTTAGCTTAACTAATATTCCCTTAACAGCGTTGGCGTTATTCATAGCTTCTAGCTTAATCATCATCTTTGTGAGTAGGTTAAGGTATTGCGTAATTACCGCCATAATAGCCTCAGTAGTACTTGGCTTAATGAGTGGTAATTACCATATGGCATTACTAACGATCTCATTACTTACATTAAATGATTTACTTGATGCTACATTAACTACTTATTTAGTTCCTGCCTACGTAATCCCTATATCTATCCTCATGTACGCAACCCCCATAGAGTTGAGGATCCTAGTAACTTCCATTTACGTACTGTACATTATTGCTAGAATAAATGGTGAGTCCTTAATGTCTAACTCCATTAAGGCGGTCTCAATATCCCTACTACTAGTTACGTTAGCCGTAATGGCTACATGGCTAACACCATTAACTACTGTTGTTACGTTTTACGGTATGGTACTTATAGTTACATGCCTACTACTGGGTAAGATGGCTAAGGTAATTAAGGAGGAGTAATGGAGTTCAGCACATCTTCAATAATTCCCTCACAAGCTCTAAAGTTCTCTATAAGTGTACTTGGAGGGTTCTTAACTATTATCCTATGCCTAAGGACGTACTTAACTACGTACTTAACGTCGTCAGGTATCACGTAAGTTCTCCCATCAAGGTACGCATGTATTTTTGAAAGTCTAAGTACATGGAGAGTAGCCCTAGGTGAGGGCCCAAGAAATACCCTTTGATTACTCCTTATTCCATTAATGATGTTAAGTATGTACCTACTTATGGGCTCAGTTACATGTATTTTCCTAGACTCACGTATGAGTCCCTGAAGTTCTTCAGCGTTAATTACAGTCTCAATCTCCCTTTCCTCAATATATACTTCCTGATCTCTACGCATGATCTCTAACTCCTCGTTAGGTGTTGGATATAGAAACTCTAGACTCACCATGAACCTATCCAGAATTGCTTGGGGTATTTGATATATGCCCTGGGTTTCTATGGGATTTATGGTCGCTATAACCATGAATGGTTTTGGCAGGTTGTAGGTCTCGCCTTCAATAGTTACTTGAGATTCCTGCATAGCCTCGATAAGCGCTGATAGTGTCTTAGGGTTACTCCTATTTATTTCGTCAGCCAATAGTATATTGGTGAATATAGGTCCTTTGAGAGTCCTTAGATCACCTGTCTTAGGGTCTATGACCTTAGCACCAACTATGTCAGCAGGCAACATATCTGGTGTGAACTGTATCCTCTTAAACATGAGCCCTAAACCCTCAGCAAACAACTTAGCGACTAAAGTTTTAGCAGAGCCTGGCAAGCCATATATAAGGACATGGCCGCCAGCTAATAGCGTGGAGAGTATGAGCTTGATATCACCCTCATGCCCAACAACAATGTTTGATACGGTCTCAGTAAGCTTTTTAAGAACCTCACTCAATACTAGCACCCTCCAAAGCATGTAGTATATGACTTAACTAGTTAATATACCGAAGGTAACTTAAAGTTAAGGTGATAGGTTTAAGACTTTCGGATACATTTAGTAATCAATGGGTGAGGTATTTAGATAATGGGAAACAAGCAATTCACTTACTTATTAGTAATGCTTTTAACACTTTCTATAGCCGTACTCTTATCAAGTGCGGTAATAGTTAACTCAGGCCTTACACGCATCACGGATATCCAATATATGGCAACTCGTGATACATTAACGAAGATTGTACCTGCACAAACAACTCAAAACCTTCCATTGTTCATGGAACCCATACACGGTCCTAAAACAGGTTTAAGGAATGTCCTTGTTGTTTTTACATACTTCAGTAATGTTGAGCCTACTAAGGACGTTAACGACATTATTAAGGTCCTTAACTACGTGCGGGATTACTTTAATGAAATCACTTATGGTAAGGTCGTTATCAACTTTACAATTATTAATAAGTGGTTTCAGCTACCTAAGGACTTAGAGTACTATGGTAAACCCTCTGCTGGTGCTGCACAAGGTGATGATCCAAACAGGGTTAAGGAGTTCTTTATAGATACTCTAAATGCGCTGCTTGATGAGGGTGTAGACGTTTTTAATTACCATACGATACTCATAGTTCATGCCGGCAGGGATGAGGCTTATAGTAAAGTACCTTCAGACATACTTTCTGAAGCAACGACAGGGGAGGCATTAATAATTCTGGATAGTGAGGAGAGGAAGTACTTAGCATTCGCCACGGTCTCTGAGTTTGATGGTTTAAACGTGTATGTTCATGAGCTTCTACATAACTACGGGTTCCCGGACCTCTACGATTATGAAAGAGAGCGAATATTCGTTGGTTATTGGTGTGTTATGGCTGAAGGGTCAAGATTAGATCCCCCACCACACCCGTTAGGCATACTTAAATATTATGTTGGGTGGATAGAGGACGAGGAGGTAGCAACACTCTACGGAAGGTCAGGTAGATGGTACTTAGTCTTTAAGAATAGCACTAAGTCCTTAATCACAAATACATCATTAACGCTTAAGATAAAAGCACAGGAAGTAAGTGAAAAAGGGCTTAAGCTCTTAATAATACCAGTAAATCAAACGCATTTCGTTACGTTGGAGATTAGGTTAAGGATCGGGTATGATGCTACGTTATCTAATGAGGGTTTACTAATATACTTGGTTGACACCACAAAAACTAGTGGGCATGGTCCTATAAGGGTTCTCGATACTAAACCAAAGACCTTGACCTTAAGTGACGCTACTTTAGGTGTTGGTGAAGAGTACTTACTGAACATAACCACACCTAAACTTAAGATAAGAGTAATTAACTGCTCAGAAGGCGGATGCCTTATTGAGATAATTGAGCATTATGTTAGTAAGAAAGTACCTAAAGTGCTCATTAAATACTTTGCTGTTGAGAGAAATGAGAGCCATGTGGGCAATCCTCTAGGGATTAAGGTATGGGTGACTTACACTAACGGTACGCCAGTAAGTAATGCCTTAGTCATAATGACTAACAACGTGACAATAGAGGTTGATGAGGAGGGCATAGGTAAGGCGGTAATCAAGGAAGGCACCTTAGGTATGAGAGAGTATAGGGTAATTTCGGTAATAGACCTTAAGACCTTTAAAGAATTTCAGTTAGTTAATAACCCGTCAGCTAAGGTACTATGGTATAAGTTAAGAGTTGAAGTAAACATCAGTAAGACTCACTTGAATATCGGTGAGCGTGCTAACGTATGCTTAAGGATAATTAGGCTCAGTAACGCATCATTAGAGCCCAGACATGAGGTCATTTTAGAGTACGTTAAGAACTTCATGTTTATGAACGGCACCAATAGCTCCACACTAGAAAGGTATGTAGTTAAGCTTGATAGGTATAGCCACCCATTATGTATTCCTTTAACTTCAGATACCCCTGCTAAGGCTTTACTAATCGTGAGGAAAATCACTTACTTTAACGAAGTTATTGACCCCATACTTATAGAAACAACCTATAAGGTAGATAAATACGTCTACTACGGACTTTTAAGTGAGTTACCTAAGTACGCTATAGCGTTTGATAAGGTAGCTATATATAGTGTAAACACCGATAAGAATGTAGTTGATGTTGGAACCCCAATTACAGTTTCATTTAAGGCTAAATATGTAGTATTAGGTAAGTACTTAGGTAATACTGACCTCGTGTTCGTCAATGGAGTGCCTGCTAAGTATTTAGGTAATGGGTTATTTAAAGTGAGTTTAATAAGGTATGAGCCTACTATAGAGGTGTTAAGGTTCGATGTTAACACTGCCGACGGTATAACGGCTATTTCAGCACCTAAAGATGTAAAGCTTGTTTGGGATTTAATTATGATTAACCTAAGCGTTGCTAGAGAGAGGGTTGACTTATGTAGAAACATTAATGAGGTAATCATGATTAGAGGTAGGTACTTAGCTATGGGTGAAGATTTTGAAGGTGATGTTATACTTAATAAGCCTTCATGCAGGGCAGGTGTTCATGTGGTAAAGCCTGTAAGCGTACATGACTATAAGTATGGTTTAAGTAAATTCATATCGAATGAAGTACGCATAGCTTATGATTACATAATCATTAAGTTATCATGTCCTAGGAAGACGTATTTGATAGGTTCTAAACCTAAGGTCTTCATTAAGGCATACTACGCGCTAGATAAGAAGGAGTTGGAGGGTTATGTGAAAATTAACTTAACCAAACCCATAATGAATGAAGGTACATACACAATAACTGTAACAGATATTTCGGACCATGCTTACGGGCTAAAGTACTTTAGGGTTAGTAATCCATGTGTTGTTACTTTTTCAAAACCTGAGTTGCTGATCAGGTTTAATGATTTGGTTTTCGGGGTTAGGGTAAATATCAAGTTAAGGTACTTAGTTAATAAAGAGTTAGTTACTGACGAGAACGTTAGCTTAATAGTAAATGGTGATGAGGTAATCATTAAGGACGGTATAGCTAGTTACGATTTTAGTTCTTTATCTCCGGTCATTACTTTAGGTTTAAAGGTAGTTAATAATGGCCTAGTTATTCATGAGGAATCATTAACTCACATCAATGTGGTTACCTTAATGCTCTACCTACTCATATTCATGCCACTAACCTCAATAATATACATATTAAGGCTAAAGAGGGGTAAGGCTAAGCATTAACGTAATCTACAACTTCAAATCTTACACATTAGGTTAAGGTGTGGGTGCCTAACATATCTGAGGAGGATGAGTTACTTCATAGGTTAAGGGAGCTTAAGGATAAGTTAAGGAAGCTTACCGTATTTGAGTTAATTGAAGGTGGGGTATTTGAGGTTATTGAACTACCTAAGTACGTAGTTAATGTTAAGTGTTATGAGGTTGCTGGTAAGTTAGAGATTTTTCTTGATATGGTTTTCCCAATACCTCCTTCAGGGACTTTAAACATTAACTTAACGTTAAGCAAGATTATTGAGGCTCTAGCCCGGCATAGGTTTATAGCTAATGAGATAATAACCTTTGGCTTCATATCTGCTGAATTAACACCCCATCAATTAAACTTAACCTTAGTCATAATACTCCCTCAAGTACTTAGACTTTAATTAAATAAAATAACGATTTTTGAATTAGCTTAATGCAGCTCTTTACATAAAATTGCATTTTGCTCTCGTTTTTCATAGGTTTTTATTTATTTACTTACATAAAATAACAGAAAGATTTTTATAGGTGTCGCTATGAGTTCTTTAAGGTGTAGGTGTATGGGTCTGAGTGGGAGGTTAATCAGGACTGTAGTGCCTATAGTTGCTGTGTTGATCATAGGTGCTATAGCACCTCCCCTGCTGCCTCCTTTACTAGCTATAGTGCTTGCTATGGTGACTAGGCAGGTATTGCCAGCGTTGTTCATAGGTGTTTGGGTTGGTGGGTTAATGGTTGTTGGGTGGAATCCCTTCGATGCCACGGCAAAGACTTTTGAGTGGGTTATCGCTAACGTTACCGATTCCTGGAATGCATCGATACTCCTATTCGACTTCCTCATAGGTGCGCTCATAGGTGTGCTCTATGTGTCAGGTTCCTTACACGCTATTGCTAAGGCACTAGCTAAAGGGGTTAAGTCAGCTAGAAAAGCTAGTTTCCTCACATGGCTTCTAGGCGTTATAATATTCTTCGACGACTACGCTAACACCATAGTCGTAGGTAATACGGTTAGGCCATTAACTGATAGGTTAAGGGTTAGTAGGGAGTTCTTAAGCTATATAGTTGACTCAACAGCGGCGCCTGTTGCTGGATTATTCATAGTCTCTACATGGATAGGATATGAGGTAAGCTTGATTAGGGACTCCTTTGAGAGTCTTGCTAATGAGGCACAGCAAGGGATGATCGCCTCCGCACCCGACATATCTGCCTTCGCGGCATGGATGGCTTCCGTACCTTACAGATATTACTCTATACTGGCCATAATCTTAGTGTTATTGGTGGTACTAACTAGGAGGCATTTCGGGCCTATGTTGAAAGCCGAGTATAGGGCTGTTAAGGAAGGTAAGGTCGTTAGAGATGGAGCCAGACCGCTAATGCCTACAGAGTCTGTCCTTGGTGAGGTAGGCAGTGCTAAGGGGGCATGGCATAACTTCGTCATCTCAATACTAATACTCGTTAGTGTCTTAATGATAGGTATGTGGATTACTGGGGGTGGTGATAGGTGGTGGGAGACTCCGTTTGTTGATGCCTTAATGAACTCAGATGTAGCTACAGCCTTCGTTTGGGCATCGTTCGCTGCTTACGTGGTTGCTAGTGCTATCGCGTTAATCACTAGGAGCTTAAACATTGATAAATGGATTGACGCGACGGTAAAGGGTATGTACTTAATGGTACTACCTAACGCCATACTAGTACTTGCTTGGAGCATTAAGTCAGCTACTGAGGCTGTAGGTACCGCCGACTTCGTAGTTGGCTTAGCTACTGCAGCGGGTGTATCACCGTTTATTGTCCCCTTCGTGATATTCCTAGCTGCTGCCTTCATATCGTATACAACAGGCACAAGCTGGGGTACATTCGGTATTATGATGCCTATAGCGATACCCATGGCATGGAAACTAGCATTGATGAGTGGTGTCGACCCTTACGTAGTGACTTACGCCTCAATAGCCTCAGTATTCGCTGGAGGCATATTTGGTGATCACTGCTCACCCATTAGCGATACCACAATAATGTCATCGATGTTCAGTGCTAGCGACCACATAGACCACGTAAACACACAGATACCTTACGCATTAACAGCCATGGCGGCGTCTGCCGTACTGTTCGCTCTCTTCATGTCAGGACTAACACAGTGGTGGATACTACTACCCATAGGTATAGTAATACTCGTAATAGTGCATAGAGTTCTCAATGGATGGTACGCCAAGCTAGTAAAGCTACCTCCTGTCGTACCTAACTACGAGATAAGTGAGTGAGCATGATATATATAAACAAAACTAACTAAATATTTTCACCCAAATATTTTTACATAACGGATAACTTCAGCACCGTCTGCAGGCTTAGTTACCTTAACTGTAGCTTTAATACCGCATGAATTATATGCGGACTTAATCGCTTTTATAACCTTAGCTTCATCCCCTTCCTCACATATAGCTATTAAGCTAGGGCCAACACCACTTATGGTTACTACTAAAGCGCCTGAACGTATGGCCTCCTTTTTGACTAAGCTATAGCAAGGTACGTAAGGAGTTGCTTACAGCCCTATGTGTTTGTATGTATAGGAGGTCTGCCTCACTAACTGTTGATATAGACCCTAATTGTGCTCCCTTAGGTACTGCGTGAACCGGTATTATGATTACACGCCTCTCAATAAACGACATACCTACCGCCTTATCCTTAAAGACATTGAATAACCCGTAATCAGCCATATCCTTAGACCTATTAAGGACTAAAAACACCCCCCGTATCGCTGGTCCCTCCACAACCTCATCATTAGAACATTTAACAACAGAACCTAAAGCAATAACACATAGTGAAGTAATTAGCGATGCAACTAACACTATAAGCAACGTACGTGTTCTAGAC
>Ga0190313_1000046_pt1 | contig 87381 bp, 66 predicted proteins | sample 4870071011_MG_FD_169989 | JGI IMG/M metagenome (GOLD analysis project Ga0190313, IMG submission 169989) | Hydrothermal vent sediment bacterial communities from Southern Trench, Guaymas Basin, Mexico - 4870-07-10-11_MG | ecosystem: Environmental > Aquatic > Marine > Hydrothermal vents > Sediment ...
CGCCTTTCTCCTGGCACCGTTTTATAGCATTATAGCATTCTCTCAGCGTCCTCTGTGGCAAAATCTCCTATGTCTTCGCCCCCGTGGTACACGTTCTGGACCGCCGTATAAACGTCTTCCATGCCCTGGCGTGTTATTGAAGAAACCGGATACACCCGTGTGGCAACACCCACGTCCTCAAGGGCTTTCAGAAGCTGAACGTTGAGAACCGTGTGCATGGTCTGCTTCTCTTCCACAGCGTCCCTGTAGAGGTTGTATATGTCCTCTTCCCAGTATCTCAGCTGGTCAAGGGCCCTTTTATCCAGGAGGTCAGCTTTTGACAGAACGCTTATGGCGGGCACAAAGAAGCGGGACTGTACAGTCACGGACAGTAAAAGGGCGGAGATGAAACCCGTGGGCGTCCTGGCGAGATTGGGATCAAAGAGGTAGACGAGGAGGGCCCGTCCTCCGCTGATCTTTTCAACGATCTCACCGGACGATTTTCTGAAAGCGAAAAGCTCTATCTGGCCGGGGGTGTCCACCAGCACATAGTCCTCCACATACTCGTCCAGGGCTTTTTTCACCTCCGGGATGTGGAGTGCGAGCATGTCGGCAGCCGCTATCTGAGCGCCGTTGGGGCCCAGGCCATACTCTTCCATAACCTCGCGGAGGCTGAGCCACTCCCTTATGTCCACGTCCGGCTGGTATGGGAGTTCCCCCGCCCCCGGGTCAAGGTTGACGGTGGTCGTTGATATTCCATGGGAGCGGCACCACTCCCCAAACGCCTCCACCATGGTCGTTTTTCCGCTCCCGGCGGTTCCAACGAAGAAGAGATAGACAGGTTCTTCCATCTCAGCCAGACTTCCCACCCCCGGTGTCTTTTTCATTGATGGGTTTTTCGCCGACCTCATTTCCGCCCGCGTTATCTCCCTCTATATATATGGCGGGACGCCTTGGAGCCGCGTGCTTTGATTTGCCCGCCGGGTCCGGCGGGTTCTCGTCCACCGAAAACACCTCTATCTCTGCGCCGAACTCTTTTACCAGGAAAGACGCCGCCTCTGATAGCACCTTTTTTTCGTCCAGGTCTGCCAGGTAAAACCGTTTTGTGCCATTGTCCATTTTACGCCACTCGCCGGCCATCTGGTTCACAAACCCCGCCACCGTTTTTCCGAGTTTTCTGAGATTCTCATCTCCCATCAGCGTTTTTATTATCTCTCCCTGCTGTTTGCCCTCGCCGAGCATTTTCACGACACGGTGCTTCCACGCCGGAGCCACGTAAAGTGCTATCCTCGCCGGTTTCATGCCGGTCACCTTCAGGATGTGTTTGATGTCTTCCATTGTGTCCAGGAGGAGGCGCTCGGCGTGCAACGGCTTCTCGCTGACATCCCACGGCTCCGGGAATGCCTGTGTGGAAGCAAAACGCTCACCGCCCATAGCCTCCCACAACTCCTCCGCTATGTGCGGTGTGAAAGGCACCATCATCAGAACCCACTTTTTCAGCATCTCTCCAAGAAGATGGGGGTTTTTTCCGCCACGCCGCAAATACCACCTGAAAAACGATGGGATGTCAAAATAAACCACGTTGGTGGCCTTTCTGAAGTTGAAGGCGTCCATGGCTTCCCGGACAGCCCTTATTGCCCCGGACATTTTCGCCTCCAGCCAGCCGTCCATGAAACTTTCTCCCGGCGGCCCCCGTTCTCCGCTCTCTTCCCTCCCACTTTCACCTGTGCGGGTTACTGTACGGGTTATATCACTGATCTGCTCAAACAACCCCAGCAGGCGCTCTATCCTGTTCCTGTAGTTCGTCACAAGGTCTTCGTCCCACTCAACATCCACGAACGGGCTACCGCTGTTGCAGTAGAACAATCGCATGGCATCCACGCCGAACCTGTCAGCCGCATCGGGTATCGGCTCGGCTCCGCCCTTTGACTTGGAAATCTTTCCGCCCTTGCCAACGATGTACCAGTGGGCGAAAATCCCCCTGGGCCACATCGTGCCCGGCAGTATGGCGACGTGGTTCATGAGAAAAACCGGGAAATGAACCGTCATGTGCTCCTTTCCACCCAGGTTTATGTCCAGCGGATACCAGTAGAGAACGTCCCTTCTTATCTTTTCCAGCACATCCACGCTCACACCCGTCTTCTCAGCCACAGAGCCGGGATCTCCCCTGCCCAGGAAAACATAGTCAAAGAACTCCGGGAGCAGGTTTTCCTCGGAAAGAGTCCCGTCGTTCACATAGATAGAGACAAGATAGTAGATGGGATAGAGGGTGCTGTCGCTTATCGGCTCTATGATCCACTTTTCGTCCAGGGGAAACCTCGTGCCAAGCCAGCTCCCCATGCGCACACAGGCCCTGTCCTGGAACCAGTCCAGAACAGACGGCAGGTTTTCGTAGTACTCCACCGGCAGAATATTCATTCCCTCGGCTGCCAGCTTTGATTTCTCAGTCCAGTCGGGGTCGCTGTACTTTATGAACCACTGGTCGTCAATCCTCTTTATGACCACCCTCTCCCCGCACCGGCAGATGACCTCCTCGCTGAGGTCGTACATTATGTCCGCCTTTCCCTCCCCTATCAGCCACTCTTTCACCAGCTCTTTCGCCTCTTCCACGGGCATGCCAGCGTAACGGCCGCAGTTTTCGTTCATGACACCAGTATGGAAGCCCGCTTTGTAGATTTCCTTTTTCGCCTCCTCAAGTTTTTCAACGTCGTCCTGGCTCTCTATTCCCATCTTTTCGCATATCTCCACAGCGGGCAGAGGGCCATATCCCTTTGTTCGTATAATTGGAATGGGCTTTATCTCCCTGACCATCTCCGGGTCCAGGCCGTATTTTTTGCACAGCCCGGTGTCCCGCTGGAGGTCGAACAGACCCATCCAGTCCGCCGGCGCATCCGATGGAACACTCGTCACAAGGCCCGTTCCGACGTCCGGGTCGCAGAACTTTGACGGAAGCACGGGTATCCACCTGTCAACCCCCGGAGCGAGACACTTTTTGCCCACGAGGTCTCTGCCGCTGATGGTGCCAACGACCTCAACGCTTTCTTTCTGGAAAGAGAGTTTTTTAGCCGCCTCCCTGCTGACCACCCATATCTCGTCGCCGACCCTCGCCTTCACATATTCCACTTCGGGGTTCACCCAGAAGTTGGTCTGGCCGAAAACCGTCTCCGGGCGGAGCGTAGCGGCCACCAGATAGGCCCGCTCCCCCTCTTTTTCCCCTATCTCGCGCGGGTCTATGTAAAATTTCAAAAGCGTGTACTCCACCTTTTCAGCGTTCCCGCCCTTTGAAATATCCGTCTCAGATGGGTCCACAGCCACGGGGCCACAGACCGGGCAGAACGTGGCATAGTATGGCTTCTGAACCAGCAAGCCCAGCTCATGGAGTTTCAAAAACTGCCACTGGATGAAACGGCTGTAGTCGGGGGCAATGGTGGTGGTGAAACGCCTCCAGTCCGCCAGAAAACCAAAACGTTTCCAGTAATCGTTCACATAGACCTGGTTGAAAAACCTGACCACCTCCTTGGGGTCAGAGAGTTTCTCAATCTCCCCCTCAGGACACCCGTTCTGTCGCAGGTACTCAATCCACGCGGGATCCCTCTTCTGAACCTTCTTGGCCAGCGTGACGCTCACGTTGCCCGTGGCATGGGTCCCCACCGGGAAAAGAACGTTGTAGCCGAGCATCCTCTTATAGCGACAGATAACATCCGTGTAGGTGTAACCCCTCATGTGGCCCACATGCAGATAACCTGAGACACCGGGATATGCGAATATCATGAAAAACTTCGGCCTCTCCTCGTCAACCTCCGCCTCGCCCAGACGGGCCTCCTCCCAGAGACGCTGCCACTTCTCCTCAAGAGCACGTGGATCGTATCTCATGAGCCGCACACCGGCAACCACAAAAACAACGGGCGGAAAAAGGTTTTGCTTAAAGAAAGAGGCAGCTTTGGAGGAGAGCACAAATTTCTCACACACCCCATTTTCTTTGTTTTTATTTTTTATAACCCTTAAAATTCCCCGTAGTTTAAGTTGTATTATTGTTCTATTGTCTGTACTAGACAATGTTTTTCTTTTTATGCTTTTTTATAAAGAATATACTTGCAGTTGTTAAAACTATAAAAGTTCCTGTAAAGATAAACTCCCAATTTCTTACTAGAATGTTGTTAACAAAGATAACCGGTGTGCTTGTTGTGCTTCCTTCGTAGCCGAAGCATTTTATCAGCCCCGTGTCTCCTCCCACGAGTATTTCCAGTACCCCATCGTTGTTTATGTCCGCCACCACAACCCAGACCGGGTCCCAGCCAATATCGCCCTCTTTCTCAGTGAGCTCGTCCTTCTTGTACTCCCAGACCAGATTCCCCCTATAATCATATACCAAGACTTTGTGCGTTCCTTCTGATTGAACTATGATTTCCATATAACCGTCCCCGTCCAAATCAGCTATGACCGGCGCTCCCTCGCCGTGATCCGTTATCCACTGAGTCTCCCCGTTAAAATCAACACACGTGGTATTCCATAAAAGCACTTCTACCTGGTTAGGAAGCTTAACAGACCCATACAATACGGAAAAAACCAGTTCTTTACGACCATCACCATCCACATCAACAACAGAAGGTGGGTTTGCTATAAAGGAGATATTTGTGGTGACTTTATAAGTTTTTTCAATGTTCCCGGACGTGTCAAATATTGCAATATCTTTGTTATCAACAATTGCTATGATTTCTTTTTCTCCATCCATGTCTATGTCGTCTATTACGGGAGTTCCGGGGCAGGTGTCTGTCTTATAAAAAAGAGAGACCTGTGGAACATATTTCTTTGTGGGAAACGCTGTTACTCTGGTCTTCACCATGTAGAGCCCGGGAACACCTTTTCCATCCACGTCGTCCACGCTGAAAAACACCTCTTTTAAACCATCTCCATCTACGTCAACGGTGGACGGAACCGGTTTTGCGATACCCGTCACAGAAACGTTCCATATCTCCCTCCCACTACCATCTATGAGATAACACACTTCTTCGTCTGTGGACATATCGTAAACACAGGTGACTATGTCTGTTTTTCCATCACCATTTACGTCATCAAGAGTATAATATATCGGGCCTCCTCTGAGAGACATGTTCCAGAGTGTTTTGCCAGTCCCATCCGAACACACCAGGGTGGCTCCTTTCCCCCAGATTATCTCCGGGCGCCCATCGTTGTTCACATCACCTATGCCGGGGCTTGTCAACAACATTTTAGAAGCAGCGTGTATCTCCCACTCCATATTTCCGGAGGCATTTATGCAGTAAAAATAGCCGCCATGGTTTCCAAAAACAATCTCAATCTCGCCGTCCACGTCCACATCTCCCACAGCGGGAGGCTCATAAACAATGCTACCATTTGGGGGCTGGAACTCCCACAACAACCTATAACCACCAACAACGGGTATATGCCCCCTCTCACTCACAACATTGTTATGAAACGGAGACAGAAAAATCATAGGAACAGGAACCCTGTATCCCTCTTCTCCACCAGCCACACCCAAAACAGGGCCCAACAGCAAACAAACAACCACCGAAACAACAACACTTCTATGCACCATCAAAGACATACAAACCCACCTTTGGATATAAGGTTTTGGGAAACCTAAGGGGGTGTTGGTCCATTATACACTTTGATGGAACCTGTGTGTCCTGTGACGTCATATGTTGTGAGCCCCAGTTTGTCCCAGAATTCTTTGTTAGCCCCGCCCTTGTGATTGTAAAAATAAGAAGCCCAAGTAGCGTCAAAGTATCCCCATGTGGACGACCCTGAATCAAAAATCAACCTGCTGTTCCAAGTATATTCGTAATATCCCTTCGGACTGTTATGCGCTGTTACTAATGTCCCGTTACTATAGCTGAATGCGTCTTCTCTTGAGTTTACAAGGCTTCCTGATGTGTCTTCTACTGCGAGATATGCCGTCCATATAATATTATATACTCCGTCTGGTAGTTTATCGCGCCAGTCGGTTACTTTGAAGTTAGCGTTTACCACGGCTTTAGCGTCCGGATATGGGTAGCCGTAAAGAGTGTGATATTCATAGCCTGAGCCAGGTTGTGGGTAACAATGTTTAAGATTTTTTGAAGCCTCGTTATCCTTTATTTCATACCCTATTTCTCCAAGATAGAGATCATACACGGTGTCTTCTGGCGGCTCCCCTGCGGTGTTGTCTACTGTTACCTCAATACTATCTCTGTCAGAAAGAGCAGCATAGTCTTGTCCAGCCCGGGTATATGCTTCCACGACTATTTTCCATGTAGTATCTGTGTACTGTGTGGTGTCCCAAATTACTTCCCATGTAGACCAATCGCCATTGGCAGATGTATCTGTACACGTGTGCCAGTCCCCCGCTGAGGGATTTTCTGTAGGCAATACTATCGCATACCTCACCTCTGCGATGTCCACGGTTTTCCCATTAACAACCGGTTTTTCTGTAGTTCCTTTTATTTTAACGAGACCACTCACTGTATCCCCGTTCTTAGGCTCTTCAATTATTACGTCAACTCCTCTGTCACCAGGTCCCTTTGGGATGTGCCCCCTGTCTATCCCACCAAAATCTTGTATAAGATCGATAATCAACTCTATTGTATCTCCTATTATAGCTTCTATCGTTCCATCAGGAGAAACAACCAAATCTAAGTTGCCTGGTATTAACTGAGAAATTGACTCTTCTCTACTCACATCTTTACTATACCATCGCTGTCCAACACGATAACTATTTGCAAAATATAGCCTGTTTCCTGTGCTTTTTTCTTCTATCCAGCACACGGCAGTGACGCCTTTTGGGGTCACAACAATTTGGGGGTCAACGGAGTTAGAAGACGTGTGGGAGATACACCAGGGATTCATTATAATGTCCTGGCTCAGGCTGTTTACCATGTAATAGATTTCTCCATCACTTTTTCTTTCCCACACCATCTGGAAAATAGAATAGTATTCATAAGTGACATCGGTTCTTGTTTGTAATTCATTATTATTTTCATCTCCTTCTTTTACAGAATCAACCGGATCTATTACAACTTTTATTTCATGTCCTCCTCCTGTAGGCTGCCATAAACTTGTAATCCGTTTTATTTCACTAGCATTCAAATTACTAAACGTAAAGCGCTTAAGGAAAATACCGTCCTGATATACATCCACTTCTATATCTCCTATTATGTTAGCATCTCCTATATTCTTAACATAAATTTCCATCTCAGCACCTGAGTATGGGAAACTGGGAGAGAACATTATGTCCTCCACAACCAGATCAGGTGCCCGTGGCGGCGGCACAGGAACACCGCCTCCCGGTTTGCAAATTGGTTTGATGAAAGCCATGTCTCCTATCCTTATAAACTCGTACTCCGGGTACAAGTCCAGATTGGGATCGTTAATACTCACATACACGGTGTCTCCCACGCCACCAGGTGGGATTGGCGGGTTAGTAGGCGGCAACACAGGCGGAGTGTTTATTGGCACATAGAAATAGTGGCTCCCATCAATAAGATAAATACTCTCCAACAACTGTGTGGCAGCCATAGCCACAAAGGGGTCGCCACCATAGGGATCAAGTCCCATAGCCACGAGGTATGGGCTGCCATAGGTTGTGGCGTCCAACGTCCACCACGTACGCCCAAAATTAGTGCTACGAGCATAAAACGTATAATTCACACCACCATCTTCTCTGTGAATCCAGCCAGCATGCAACACCCCACCGCTTGAAAAGACCACGGGGCTGGTGTTATTCCCATTGTAAGACAACCGGGTAATCTTGTCCCAGTTCAACACCGGAGAGGTTGGGAGATTGTGCAGGGCAGCATTGTACAACGCCACAGCCGCCGGGACTTTGTCCTCGTCTAACAAATCATTTGCCTTGTCGTACAAAAAGAGGCTCTTCTTCACCTCGTCCGGACTCGTAATGTTCTCAGAATAAAGAATGTTGGAGAAAACCTCGGTTCTGGCTATATCTACGAGGGTCTCATAGAGTTCTTTGTCTCCGTGAGACCACAACAACACAACCGCGTTGGACAGGTGTCTGAAAGACCTATAGGGCTTGGTGTCCATTGTTTTCAGAGAGCGATTCAACTCCACATAGACACCTGTATAAAAACCGTATTCCCCCCAATCGTCGGTATCATATCGCAAAACATCCACCTGGCTCAGCACACCCCTCAACGTGGTGTTGTAGCAGTCGTTGTAACTGCTCGTAAAAAACACGTCCCCACCATCAACCCATATCAACAACGTGTTTTCGTCCGTGGTGTTATTCAAAAACACCCCATGGTCAACCACGGGCAAACAACCACAACCACCCCCACTCTTAGCAGAGACGTCGCCACTAAAACCAGTCACCAACAAAACAAAAACCAGCAACAAACCAAACAACCTTTTCCCAAACACTTTATCACCTCAAAAACCATATACGCTATGTCCTATATATATAACGGTAGTTGGGCAAAAAACACACAAAAACCCATATTAATGTTAACAAAATGTTAACACTCTTATGATTGTTCAAAACCGCTCCCCCGAAACCAATAAATATGCCCCCCTGTTTAGGGGATTTCCACTCGTTTGAAAAAGTTTAAATAGTCCCATTGTGGGAATGGGTGTGTATCGCCACAGAAAACAAAAAACGCTCAGAGGAGATAGTGTATGACAACAGCGTATGATGTTCCACCGGACCGGCTGATAAAAGCGCTGGCGGAAAAGCTGAAGAAAAACCCGGCTGTGAAGCCCCCTGAGTGGGCTCCTTTCGTGAAAACAGGCCCGCACAAAGAGATGGCTCCAGAGGACCCTGACTGGTGGTACACCCGGGCGGCGGCTGTGCTGAGGAAGATATACGTCATGGGGCCCATAGGCATAGAGCGTCTGGCAGCCGAATACGGCGGGAAGAGAGACAGGGGGTCCAAGAGGTACCACGCCGTGAAGGGGAGCAGGTCCATAGCAAGGAAGTGCGTGCAACAGCTTGAGGCCGCCGGTCTGATTGAGAAGTGCAAAAACAGGGGGCGTGTGGTCTCCGCTCACGGGCGCAAACTCGTTGATTACACTGCGTTTGAGGTTATGAAAGACCTGATCAAAGAGATCCCTGAGATGAAAAAATACGCTTCAAAGAAGATAACCAGATAAAGGTGCCTGCCAGGAGAAAAAGAGATGGGGCTGTGGCCATGAACGACGAGGAGCTGGAAGAGATAAAGCGGAGAAAACTTGAAGCGCTCCTCCGGGCACAGGCAGAGCAGGAAAACGCCGAAGCGCAGAAAAGGGCATACGAAGAACAGAAGGCAGCCATACTCCGCCAGATACTCACACCCGAGGCCAGGGAGCGACTCACGCGGCTCAAACTCGCACGGCCGGAGTTTGCCTCAGCTGTTGAAGACCAGCTGATACTCCTTGCCCAGTCTGGCCAGATAAGAAGAATGATAGACGACGAGACCCTGAAAACGATACTGGCACGGCTGACTGAACAGAGGAGAGAGATAAGGATAAAAAGAGTTTAACGGAGAGATGAGATATGGCACACCGCAAACCCCTCGGAAAAAAACTTCGCCTGCTCAAAGCGGTAAAACAGAACCGGAGAGTCCCGGCGTGGGTGATGATGAGGACGAACAGACAGTTTCTCAGACACCCCAAGAGGAGAAACTGGAGAAGGAGCCGGCTCAAAAAATGACCTTGTGAGGTGAAAGAATGGCCGACATAGAGCGCATCTACACCATCCCCCTCAAAGGGGGCCGTCTCGTCCCCCGTACCAAGAGAGCGCCCTGGGCAATAAACCAGGTGAAAAAGTTTGTCTCCCGCCACTTCAAAGAACACAGCCGCATCTGGATAGACCCAGATCTCAACAAATATCTCTGGGAGCGGGGAAAAAAACGGATCCCGCCGAGGGTGCGTGTACGTGTAATAATGTTTGACGAGGACAATCTCGTGGAGGTCTCGCTGGCTGGAAAAGAAGAAGGGGAAGAAGAATAAAAGGGGTCGGCGTGTTGCAGAAAGCAGATTTCCACGGCAACCCTTTTCCGGGCGTTTTCTGCGTCGCAACAGACAGTTTCGTCCTCGTCCCCTTGGACACTCCAAAACCGCTTGTGAGAAAAGTTGAGGAAACACTTGAAGTAGAAGCCGTCGCCCTTACCATAGACGGTTCTCCCATACTCGGCTCGTTGATAGCTGCCAACACACGGGGGGCTGTGGTGGCCGACTTCGCCACAGATGAAGACCTGGAGATACTCGCCTCCTTTGTGCGTGTGGAAAGGATACCTGACACACTCAACGCTGCCGGGAACAACATACTGGCCAACGACCACGGAGCCATCGTGCACCCGGAGATGGGCGAGGAGGCCGTTGAGGTTGTTGAGAGTGTTCTGGGAGTAAAAGTCAGGCGGGGACGGATAGGCGGTGTTATCACCGTGGGAACGGCAGCGGTGGCCACCAACAGGGGCGTCCTGTGTCATCCCCGCACAACAGCAGAAGAGCGGCGGCTCATAGAAGAAACACTGGGGGTGCCATCAAAGCCAGGCACAACAAACTATGGCTCTCCACTGGTGGGAGCGGGCGTGGTGGCGAACTCGCATGGGGGGCTGGTGGGCTCGCTGACAACCGGTTTTGAGATGCACAGAATAGAAGAGGCCCTGGACCTCATAGAATAAGAACGGTCACAGAACAAGAAGGGAAAAGGGGTTTAGAGGGTGAAGACCCAGACCTCCTGTTCCGGGGGCAGATCTTCTTTTGTGAACTCTATCTCGTTTCCCACCTTGACTATTCTGTCCTCGGGGTAGAGACGAAGGAAATCATCAACTGGCCTTATTGACAGGGACAGCCCGCCGACACGGTAGTGCATGGGCACAACAACCCTGGCACCCAGGAGTTCAGCCATCTTCTTTGCCTCTGCGGCGCCGATCGTGAACACGTTACCAACAGGCGTGAAGACAATATCAACCGGTTTCATCTCCTCAATAACATCCACCGGCGGTATATCGCCAAGATCTCCGAGATGGCATAGGTTTATACCGTCCATCTCAAAGCAGTAAACAACATTCTTTCCCCTCTGCTCTCCGTGGCTCTTGTCGTGGTAGGTTGTGAAACCCCTGAAAGTCACACCCCTGACCGTGGAAACACCGGGTTTGAAAGACAATACCTCGGTGTCTATGCCCCGGACCACGCGGACGCTGTTGTGGTCAAAATGGTCGTGGCTCACAAGAACCACGTCGCCCCTCACAACAGGCCGTGGGATCCCGAGCGATTTACCATCGTGCGGGTCGGTCACCACGGTGATTGAGTCCTGTATCTCAAAGCACGAATGCCCATGCCATCTTATACGCATACTATCTCCTCCCCTACCCCCACAAAGAAAACACAGGATTTAAACGTTTTTGTGGGGAAAACGTTAGGGGATTCTAGCACGTTATAAGAGGTGGTAGATCAAGGAAATAACGTAGGAGGTGTTATAGCCACATTTATCTCTCATCAATGGGCGAATTCCCACCTCTCCTTTTATGTATCTGTTGTAAAGACGTGCAACACATCTAAACTGGTTGAAATCCACTCTGCGTTTTTTGGTTATATTTACGGTTTCCAAGTGCTTCTTGGCTCTGTCAATAATTATATAATCTCCAGAGACCTCTGCATGGAAATATCTTATAGGTTTTCTTTTTTGTATAGAAAATACAGAGAAATCATTTCCCTCGCCAATTCGTTCCAAAAGCGTTTTCCATGCACCTTCCACATCGCTCAGATCTTTTTGTACCCGGTCGTGCATCTTAATACACCGCCTCAACCCATTTTATCCCATATCCGATTGTGTCTGCATATCCATAAGCACTTTTTCAAACTCTGGTTTGAGAACCGGTATGTCCTTTTGAATTACCTGCCAGATTCTTTCCAGGTTTACTCCGAAATATGCATGGATCACTTTGTCCCTCATTCCTGCTATGTTTTTCCAGGGTATTTCCGGGTAATTTTTTCTGACATCTTCCGGTATGTTTTTGACCGCTTCGCCTATGATCTCTATTGCTCGTATCACTGCATAAACAGTTTTCACGTCTCTAACAAATTCGTCGTAGTTCATGCTCTCTACAAATGAAGATGCTTTGTCCATGGCGCCTATTATGTCTTCTATGTAGTCTACTATCTCTCTTTTCATATACTTACAACCTCTCCCAGTATTCTTCTTCCTATCCTCGGCTTCAGCGCGGATTTTTCTACGAGGTCCACTTTTATTCCGAGCAATTCTGTGAGATAGTTTTCTATTTCAACAAAATCCAGCAGACTTATATGCGCATCCGGGTAAAATTCCACAAGAATATCAACATCGCTACTTTCACGCTCTTCCCCTCTCACATACGACCCAAAAATACCGATCTCTTTAATTCCGTATCTCTCTTTCAGCTCTTTCTCATGCTTTTTAAGGACAGACACTATCTCATCTAAGGACCTGTTCGCCATCCATCCACCGACTTACTCTATCCACCAATCACTATTAAACCTTATCTGTACGGGCTGGCTTTTTTAGAGAAACAGACCCCCTCCGCATCCTCAAGCCGGACAGTTCTCCCATCGCTGTATTCTTTTTTTGCGATGTTTAACAGAGATTCTTCTTCAGAAGTCAAAATGCCGTCTATGTTAGTCATCGCCATTACGTTTACCTCATGCCGCTTATTTCCCCGCCTCTGCTTTCCAGCAGGGCTTTTATCCTCTCCACATCCCACCCGGCCTCAAGCGTTTTGAGCAGGACATCGTTGGGGACCTCCTGGAGGGCTTTTTTTGTGTCCGTTTTTGCGGTCTCTTTTGCTATTTCCCTGAGAGCCATCGCCCTCCATCCTGTGCTTTCAATCTCCATGGCAACGGATAGAGCGCTGTCTGTGTCCACCCCCGCAAGGGCGACGGCTATCTCCTTGAGGGCAAACACCCTGTCCTCCACGTCTCTTATCTTTCTGGCGGCAGAAAACGCCTCGTCAAACGCGGCCAGCGCCCGCTCCCTGTCCACCACTGCCATGTCCACAGCTATCTGCATGAGGGTCTCCACTCTCTCCTCCGCGTCCCTGATCTTTCTGGCGGCGGAAACCGCCTCATCAAACACAGCCATCGCCCTTTCTTTATCCACGCCAGCCATGTCCACAGCTATCTCCTCAAGTGCTGGTATCTTCCATTCTAGGTCCCTGATCTTCCTGGCGGCGGAGAGTGCTTCATCAAACACAGCAACGGCTTTTTTCGGGTCATATTTTGCGATCTCCAGGGCCACGCTCTCAAGCACGTCCGCCCGTTCTTCATGGTCCTTTATCTCTCTGGCCAGGGAAACGGCTCTGTCCGGGTCTATTTTTGCGAGGGCGGTGGCTATTTCTCCGAGGGCAGGGTCGCGGTGTTTTTTGTCCCTGATGCCCCTGGCCATAGAGAGTGCCTCATCAAGCACGGCCACCGCCTTCTCTCTGTCCACTTCGAGGAGGTCTTCCGCTATGCCCGTGAGAACCTCCGCTTTCCACCCCACATCCTCTATATTTCTGGCGGCGGAGAGTGCGCTGTCAAATATATTTCTGGCCCGGAGGGAAAAGACCGTGGTTTCCATGAGGACGTACTTCCTAAATACACCAGGAGCGTTTCTTTCAAAGTCCTCTCTCAGCATCTTTACGTATTCCTCTCCCATCTCCCCGGCCATTGAGAACAGCGTGTCTCTCATCTCCCTTTTATAGCTTCCTAGGCTCATTTACGACCCCACATCTGTATCAAACATCGGCTTAAATAATTTTGGCACATAAAATGCCACAAAGGATAAGTAGTATGAGGTTCGTTGTGTGTGTCGCAGTTTGCAGGAGACGTTAGTTTGGCGAGCAGTAGAAGTGGAAGAGGAAACAGGGGGAAGGGGGGTGGGAGGCGCAGGAAGAAGAGGAAGAACCCTGAGGGGTACAAGAAGACGGCCATGCTGGATGTGGGCCGAAAGGATATTTTCAGGTACGAGCTGAGGCGCATACTGGCGTCGGCGGGCATGGACGAGGAGCGTGTGCCGTCTTTTGTGGCCACGGTGATAACCAGGGCGTCCAGGGTGTCTGTTGACAGCGCAAAAGAGTACGTTGAGGAGATGGTTGCCACCGGCGTTTGTCCGGAGGGTGCGAAAGAGCCTATCATGAGGCTTTTGGGCCGGTTCACCCGCTACAGATAGTGCTGGGTGGCCCGGGTTTTCTGGTTTTATCCTGGGAGGTCGCTCTCCACGGTGAGGGTGAAGTATAGGGTGCCCATGTCTTCTCCGTATGCGAGTTCGGGTGGGACGACTATGTTTTTGGTTTCTCCGCTGTGGGATACGTCGGGTTTTCTCATTCCCAGGACACCAAGGTAGAACCCGTCTATGTAGGCGAGCTGGTTGCCGTAGCCCACCTCTGGCTCTCCCGCTGTGACAGGGAGTGTGCCGCTGTCCAGCTGTGTGCCGTTTTCGTCTGTCACGGTGTACGAGACCATGATGGTGTCTCCCACGTATGAGACCTGTGCGTCTGTTCCTTCAACGTTGCAGTTTATGGTTATGTTGTCTCTTACCGAGGGGTCTGTCTGGCTCTCTGCTGTGACAACCACCGCCCCGTTCTTTGCGCCCGGTGGGACGGAGAAGCGGAGGATCACCCATCCCATTTCGTCCTCCGGGTTCACTGTTACTGCCATCTTGTCCTGCGAGACGCTCCACCCGTCGGGCACCTCTGATATTGAGATGGTGTATGTGTCCGTCACGTTCCCTGTGTTGTTGACCCAGACGACGGCGTAGTCGTCCACGCTGGATATGAGCGTTGTCCATGTATTGTTTCCCTGGTATGTGTCGTCCAGCATCCCGAGCTGAACGCCGAGGGTTATCTCCTGCTGCGGTTTTTCTTTTTCTCCGCTGCCGTGTCCGCCCATCTCTTTTTTCTGTGCAAATGTTATGTTGCCCTGGGCGTAGCCTATTGAGAGAAACACCACTGAGAGGAATATCGCCAGGGCTATGGCCTTTTTTTCGTCGCCGGTGAGGGTTTTCGGCGGCATTCCTGTCACATCGTTTTTATGCTATTTTCGGGTTGTATCGTCCTCATTTCATCCTTTTGAGGACCTCTTCAACCCCGTCGCCGAGGTTGAAACCTGTGTAGCCCATGTTCTGGAGTTCAATCTCAAGCGCCCCTATGGTGGGCAGGAGGTCTGTGAAGTCGCATATTCCCATGTGTCCTATGCGGAATATCTTTCCCTTCACGTGTGCCTGTCCGCCGGCTATTACTACACCGTGTTTTTCTCTGAGGTTTTTGCGCAACGAATCATCTATGCCCTCCGGGTACCACACGCCTGTGACCGTGTCGGATGCGTAGTTGGGGTCGGGGAAGAGTTCCAGTCCCATGGCTTTGACCGCTGCGCGGGTTGCCTCTGCCAGCCGGTGTGTTCTGGCGATCCTGTTCTCCAGCCCTTCTTCTTTGAGCAATCTGAGGGCTTCTCTGAAGGCCAGGTACAGGTGTGTCGCCGGCGTATATGGGGTGTCGTTTTTGTCCTCCATTTTGTCAAGGTGCGCTTTGAGGTTGAGATAGTATGAGCCGTCGCTGTGAAGGGCCTCATATGCCTCGTCTGATACTGCCACGGCAGCGAGCCCGGCGGGGGCCGCTATGCATTTCTGGCTGCCCACGACGGCTATGTCCACGCCCCACCCATCAAAGTCCACGGGTATTCCACCGAGGCTGGTTATCACGTCAAGGATGAAGAAGGCGCCGTGTTTTTTTGCCAGGCGGGCTATTTCTTTTGCGGGGTTTGTGAGCGCCGTGGATGTCTCGTTGTGGCAGAGTGTGACCGCTTTGAACTCATTTTCTTCCAGCAGCTCCGCCACCCTGTCTATGTCCGGTGCTTTTCCCCACTCAACGGAGTACAGTGTCGGGTTTGCGTAGACCTTGCTTATTTCGTAGAACCTCTCGCTGAACTTCCCGTTGGCTATGTTGAGCACCCTGTCGCCTTTTTTGAGCAGGTTTGATATGGCGGCGTCCAGTCCCGCTGTCCCCGAGCCGTTGAGCACCGTGACACGGGCTTTCGTCTGGAACAGGTAGTGGAGCAGTTCTTTTATCTCCCTGTTTACCTCTTTGAACTCCGCCGACCTGTGGGCTATGGCTGGCATCTGCATCGCTTTCAGAACACGGGGGTGCATCTTCACCGGGCCCGCGAGCATGAACACGTTGTTTTCCATATCCACGTCCATCACCTCACTCTACCCATACCTGTGGGGGTTTTTTAATATTTCCCGGCCGCAGATATATCAGAATCGTCAGGTATTGACCTATCAGGTATTTCCGACGACCTCAGAGGGTTGATGCCGAGGATCTGGAGCGCTTCTCTAACTTTTCTCCTGGCTTCGCCTCTGAGCCCTTTTTTGTGCACATAGACACCGTTTGCTCCGGGGGTTTTTGAGAGGGCCGTCTCAACCATGCCTGCTATTTCCTCTGGCGTACTGTCTTCCAGGGCGTAGGAGGGTATCATGTGTCCAAACGATATCTCTTTTCTCAGAGCCAGTTCGGAGAAACGGGGGGCATAGTGTCCGCCTCCTATCCCCACCGCCACCTTGTTGTCTTTTGTTGGCGCGAAACTCGCAACAGTCTCCGCTATCACCCTGGCCGCTCTTTTGTCCCGCCATGCTTTCTCGTCGCTTCCTATCTCTATGAAAAATGTGGGGGTCTCAACATATGGTCCGTGGTGGGTGACCTCAAAGGTTATGTCGTATTCGTCTCCTACCATCTCTTTTCCTGTCTCGTGGAGGGAGAGGAATGCACCTGTCATGTATCTGGGCGCTGATGGTACGAGAGTCCCCTCCTGTCCACCGTATTCGGCCACCCCATAGTTTCCCGGGGGGTGGACGGTGAGACTTTTTTTACCAGATGCACTCCTGTGTCTGGAAAAAACCACAACCGCCGAAAAATCTGTGCCAATGGCCTGGCTGGCTTCGTGGTCAAAGTTTTCGTGTCTTACGTGCTCGTCTCTCATTGTGGCCAGGAAGAACTCCCCCGCCGCAATCCGCCCCTTTAAAACCGTGTTGTCCCACAGTTTGATCTCTGTGCGATGGGCGTCAACGATGTCCAGAAAGTGTTTTTTTATGTTCATGCTGGCCGTGTCAACCTCCGAGGCAACGATGAGAAGGGGTTTCTCCGCCGCATCCCCGCCGTCTGTCATCTCTTCCACCTCATTTCTCGCTCCGGGTCTTCTCCTTCGCCATCTCCTCAAATTGTATCTCAAAAATCACAGTTCCCCCTGGTGTGAGGGGTGGTCCAGGGTCCGGGCACTGGACGTATCCCTTTTCAACGTGTCCCCCGCTCGTGTCTGTGGCCTCTGGCGGATGTGCCAGACCGAGATCAGCCGGGCCCAGACAGCCTCGCAGGCCCATGTAGAAGTGTAGCAGGGTTGGCAGGGCGTGTATGCAGATGGCATCCGTCTCCTCAAGGACTATTCTGCCGTCCTCAACGGTTATCCTGTCCCCCACCCTGTGGTATGGACATCGCCCCCTTATCTCTTTCACCGTGAAAGTGGCCCGTGTTGACGTACGTGTTGGTGAACGTGTTGATGTGCGCATGGTCTTTCGCCTCCAAACGTTTGCAGGCATGGGATTGTGTCGTGGCAGAAAAGTATTTCCCCACCAGATATTGTTTCCTATCTGATGAAAAAAAGGTGTGTTGTGCTGGACACATCTGCGTTTCTCTCCGGAAAAGACCCCATCTCGTTCGTGGAAAAGGTTTTTGGGAGAGACGCTGAGATACTCGTGCCCCACGGGGTTGTGGGCGAACTGCGCTCGCACATGGCCAGGATGAGCCTTGAGGTTGTCCTGGGCGCCGGTGGACGGGTCGTCCACCCGACTGATGGCGGGCTCGGGCTGGCGAAAAAGATGGCTCTGGAGACCGGCGACCTTGGGGAGGGGGGTCTGACGGACACAGACCTGGAGGTCATAGCGGTGGCCTTTGACACCGATGGGGTTGTGGTGAGCGACGATTACAGGATACAGAACGTCTGCTCCCATGCCGGCATAAAATTCGTCTCCATCTCCGAGAGGGGTATAAAAGGCGAGTGGGTGTGGGTGTACAGGTGTTCCGGGTGCGGCCGCAGGTATTCTTCTCCCGTGGACGTGTGTCCTGTGTGCGGTTCCGAAGTGATAAGAAAGAGGGGGGCGGAGAAAAAGGGTTGAAAAAGAGAAGAGAGATGAGGGTTGGAGAGGTGGGCTGGTTGTTTTATGGGGTCCACTCGTAGCTCTCCCCTGGTTCCAGCACCACAACCTCTGTCTCTCCCTTTTTTTCCACCAGACGTTTGAACAGCATTGGGTCTGCTCTTATCAGCGGGAAGGTGTTGTAGTGCATGGGTATGACCACCCTGGGAGAGACCATTTCCACTGCCAGAGCGGCCTCTTCGGGTCCCATTGTGAAGCGGTCTCCGATGGGCACCAGTGCTATGTCTGGTCTGTGCAGGCGGCCTATTAGTTCCATGTCTCCGAAGATGCCGGTGTCTCCCATGTGATAGACCCTGCCCGATGGCATGTAGACCACAAAGCCAGCGGGGTGGCCGAGGTATTTGATGTCCCTGCCTCCCCCGATGCTCGCGGAGTGGAGGGCGTTGGTCATGTAAACCTTTATCCCGTTCCATTCAACGGCCCCGCCTATATTCATCCCCTCTGCGTCCACACCCTCGGCCAGCAGGTGCTCTTTTATCTCGTGTATCGCTATTACATGGGCGCTGTTTTTCTTCGCTATCAGAACTGTGTCTCCAAGGTGGTCGCCGTGTCCATGGGTGACGAGTATAAGGTCCGCTCTGATGTCCTCAGCCCGTACCGGGGCGCTCGGGTTTCCGCTTATGAATGGGTCTATCAACACCTTTTTCCCGTCGTCTTCCAGGAGGAAACACGCGTGTCCGAGCCATGTTATTTTCATCTCCTCACCTCCTGCATTCTCCATCTTTTGTCTCCTATCTCCCGTTACCTGCCGAATCTTCTCTGTCTCATCTGATAAGACCTTATCGCTCTTAAAAAGTCTATTTTACGGAAACCGGGCCAGTAGACGTCTGTGAAATAAAGTTCGCTGTATGCCAGCTGCCACAACAAAAAGTTGGATATCCTCTCCTCGCCGGAGGTGCGCAACACGAGGTCCGGGTCCGGGAACTCGCTTGTGTAAAGATACTTTGAGAAGGTCTCCTGGGTTATGTCGTCTATGTCCAGTTTCCCCTCTTTGACGTCCCTGGCGATCTTCCTTATGGCCTGGACTATCTCCTCCCTCCCCCCATACGCCACCGCTATGTTGTAGAAATACGAGTCATAGTTTCTGGTCCTCTCCTCTGCGTAGGCGATGGCCTCCTGGACCTCTTTTGGCAACAGCTCCCGCTGTCCTATCACCCTTATCCGTATCCTGTTTTTGTGGATTCTCTTGTCGTCTGCTACCTTCCTGAAGTTCTCCGCAAACATGGCCATGAGGGTGTCAACCTCTTCTTTTGGCCTGTAAAGGTTTTCCGTGGAAAAGGCGTACACGGTGAGAATCTTGACCCCAATTTCAATGCACCAGTCCATGACCTCTTCCAGCTTGTCTTTTCCCATCTCATGGCCCTTCGTCGGGTGCAGTCCGAACATCTCTGCAAAACGCCTGTTCCCATCCATTATGACCGCTATGTGCTTTGGCACAGGGTGCTGGAGGACCTCGTTCAAAAGGCGTTTTTCATAGGCTTTGTAAGCGGTTGAGGATATCGCCTTGGAAATCTCCTCTTTGAGGTGTTTCTCTTTTGCTCTGTCCCCCGTTTTTTCTTTTTTTTTGCCCTTTTCACCCGGCGTCATATCTCCTCCCCTATCTCCGGGCGCCCGTGTCTCTGGACACCCGTCTATGCTGGCGGACACGATGGGCGGCGCACACTGTGTCATCCGATGACCATTTTTTTCTCTGGTAGCCGGCGAGAACGCACAGCGAGAGAGCGACCGTGTCCAGAACAGCGGATCCTATCCTCCATTAACTGCGTGGGTTACGAGATGTCCATGACCACGACGTCCCGAACCGCTTTCATTGAGTTAAAGGGTAGTATGAGGCGCCCCTGTGCGTCTGTCTCAAACAGGCGGGGTTCTATGTCCTCCGCCGGCACCACGAGCACGTGTTTTACCTCGCCGGTCTTTGTTTCTATGACGAAGTTCTCAATCACGCCGAGTATCTGGCCGTCGTTCGTCATCACGGTTTTTCCCCTAAGTTCTGTGGCAAACTTTTTCATACACCACACCTCGTTTCAGGCCTATTCTCATTTCAACTCTTACCTTTAACTACTTTCATGTCCATATACTTTTCCATGTCACCCATACAAACTGGAGAGTGCCTCGTCTTTTTCTCTCCGGTGTCTGTCCGCCCTTTCAAGCTGTTTTTTGATGTTCTCATAGTATTTTATCGTCTCCTCTGTCACTGAGGGGCCAATCGTTTTGAGCGCCTCCAGGAACTCTTCCATGTGGACGGTGTCCGCATCCGGGTTTTTTCTTATGGCTATCAGAGCGGCCTCTCTGCACAGGCTCTCAAGGTCCGCCCCAACGAAGCCCTCCGTTTTTGCCGCCAGATCCACCAGGTCCACGTCTTCTGCTAGGGGCATGTTTCTGGTGTGCACTTTCAAAATCTCCAGCCGGGCCTCTCTGTCAGGTGCAGGCACGAGTATGAGCTTGTCAAACCTCCCGGCTCTCAAAAGGGCGGGGTCAACTATGTCCGGGCGATTTGTGGCTGCTATCACCACGACGTCTTTTAGCTCTTCCAGCCCGTCTATGCTCGTCAGCAGCTGGTTGACTATTCTCTCGGTCACACCTGATTCTCCTCCGAAAAGACCCCTGGCTGGGGCTATGCTGTCTATCTCGTCCAGAAACACTATGGCCGGGGCAGCCTGTTTAGCCTTTCTGAAGATTTCCCTGATCGCCTTCTCGCTCTCCCCGACCCACTTGCTGAGCACCTCTGGCCCCTTTATGCTTATGAAGTTGGCTTCTGTCTCCGTGGCCACCGCTCTGGCCAGGAGTGTCTTCCCCGTTCCCGGGGGCCCGTAGAGGAGGATGCCCTTGACAGGCTTTATTCCCATCCGTTTGAAAACCTCCGGTTTTTTCATGGGCAACTCCACAGCCTCTCTGAGCTCACGTTTGACGTCCTCAAGGCCGCCTATGTCGTCCCAGTGGACGTTGGGAATCTCTATGAGAACCTCCCGCAAACTGCTCGGCTCTATGTTTTTCAGTGCCTCAAAAAAGTCCTCACGGGTCACCTTCATCTTCTCCAGCAACTCTGGCGATATGGGGCGGTCAAGGTCTATGTCCGGGAGAAACCTGCCGAGTGTTTTCATCGCAGCCTCCCTGGCAAGCGCCGCCAGGTCCGCCCCCACAAAACCGTGTGTCACCATGGCCAGCTCGTCAAGGTCCACGTCCTCTGCCAGTGGCATTCCACGGGTGTGCACCTGGAGAATCTCCTTTCTGCCCTCCCTGTCGGGGACGCCTATCTCTATCTCCCTGTCAAACCTGCCTGGACGCCGGAGAGCAGGGTCCAGGCTGTCCACCCGGTTCGTGGCTGCTATGACCACGACGTTTTTCCGGGGGTTCAGACCGTCCATAAGAGTCAGCAGCTGAGCCACGACCCTGCGCTCCACTTCGCCCGTGACCTCGTCACGTTTGGGCGCTATGCTGTCTATCTCGTCTATGAAAATCACAGATGGGGCGCTCTTTTCCGCCTGCTCAAATATATCACGGAGGCGGCTCTCGCTCTCGCCGTAGAACTTGTTCATTATCTCCGGCCCCTGTATTGAGAAAAACGACGCACCGGCCTCGTTTGCCACCGCCCTCGCTATGAGCGTTTTCCCCGTGCCCGGCGGCCCATAGAGCAGCACTCCCTTTGGCGGGTCTATCCCCAGACGCTCAAACAGCTCGGGGTGGCGCAGGGGGAGCTCTATCGTCTCCCTGACCTTGCGTAGTTCCTCTTTGAGGCCGCCTATGTCCTCGTAGGTGACCCCGAGGCGCATCTCCTCCATGGTTTTCAGGGGACGGGTGGTGAGGGATATCTCTGTTTCATGTGTGACCTGCACCACACCATCCGGTATCGTGTTTATGACCTTGAAAATGGCGTGTCCCCTGGCAAACAGGAAACCGGGGACTATGATCCCGTTGCCCCTCATAACGGGCTTCCTGTCAAGGTGGTGGCGTATAAAATTCTCCATTCCAGAGATGTTCTGGAGGTCCCACCACTCCCCGATGGGGGAGAGAACGACTTTCCGGGCGGGGGCGGGTTCCACTTTTTCCACTATGACCCTGTCTCCTATGTTCGCTCCTATGTTTTTTCTGAGCAAACTCTCAATTCGCACGATCTCCTTGCCCTCGTCTTCACGGCGCATCCGCCACACTATGGCCGCCGTGGCCTTTTTCGGATCTCTGGCGTTGGAGATACGAACAATGTCTCCCGCAGTAACACCGAGGCGTTTCCGGGTCTCCTCGTCCAGCCTGGCGAAACCTTTTCCCACGTCTTCGTTGTAGGCGTTTGCCACCTTGAGCTCAACGGACTCAGCCAATCACACCACCTCTTGTGCCGGCAACGACCTGAACGGACATACGTATAAGGCATTTCGTATATGACGGTTGCCATGTTCTCATTTTTTCACAGCGATATATCCCCTACTTCGTGGTATTTTATGGTTTCGCCAGCTTTCTTCGCTGTGATAACGTGCTCTGTCCCAATAGATTTTTATCTTCCCCCGTATTCTGGTGTGGCGGCGGGGGTAAAAGGTGTCTGACATGGTGGAAAAAGGCGATAGAAGCGGAGAAAACAGCGGTCTGTACAACCTGCGCGTGTATGTCGTTCGCACAGCGGGCAAGAGGGAGCGGCGGACGGCAGAGGATTTGATGAAAGCAGCCAGGAGGCTTGGCATTGAGATATCCGAGGTGAGATATCACCCCTCCACAAGGGGCTACGTCTATGTGGTGTGCAGGAACATGGATGACCTCTCCGAGGTTGTTAAGAGGGTCCCGGGGGCCAGGCAGATTGTGGGAGAGATGGGGTGGTCCGAGTTTGAGGCGCTTTTCAACGCCGAGCCGGAGTTCAAAAAGCCCGGCGGAAAGATACACGAATATGACACCGTGGTGATAACACACGGGCCTGAGGAGGGCTCAAGAGGCATGGTGGAGAGCATAAAAAACGGGGTGGCGGTGGTTGTACTCCAGGATGAACTCATACCCCGCCGGGTTGAGGTACCATTGGGCCATCTGAAAAAGGCCGGCTAGATGTGGCAGTCCGTGGCGGTCGCTGTTGCGGCCGCTATTGTCTTTGAGACCATGTGGGCGATTCTTATCGGCTCGGGCGTTTTCCCCAGCAGCGTAGCTTTTCGCACCAGCCCCCTGGCCTCGTCTGTGTCCATGCCCCATGTGGCTATGTAAACGGTGTATTTTCGCCCTGGACCTTCTTCTACTATGACCGGCATCGGATGGCTTTTTTCTATGACCCTGTAGCGGTCTTCCCAGTCCCTGAACCTCTTTTTCAGGGCTTTTTTTATCGCCGCCATGTCGGGCTTCTCTGTTGCGACGGTTATCACGGGGTGGCCTGTCTCCCGCCAGATTTTTTCTCCGTCAATGACGTTGAACCCGCCAAAGGCCACGCCATCGGTCATGACCACCATCTCTCCGCCCGCAAAGGGGGGCCTGGACAGGACCTCTATAAGGCGGTCTGTGGCATCGGTGCCGTCTACCTCTACCAGCGTGTACGTCATGGCCTCTATGTAATTGGGCAGGCGGATGAGGACTCCTGTGACCGGCACCTTTTTCTGTTCAAAAGTGAAAGGGCCGTCGTCAAATCCGAGAACGCGGAGATGTTTTTTCATAGCCAGCGCCCCTTTTTGCTTATTTCGTTCTTTATATGCATGTTTCGTTATGCCATCGCTCTGGGGGGCAGAGGATAGGGGTCAAAGGAGCGGGAGGTGGCCTGTGACCCTGTCCACTATTTTTTCGGGCCCTGGCCCTATGCCGAGGCAAGTTACCGTTCCCGGGGGCACCTCTGTGAGTCCAGCGTCCACCACCAGCATGGCCACCAGTCCCTCTTTTCTGGCCTTTTCCCGGAGTGTGTGAAGTTCGTCTTCGCTCTGTACCTTGACCACCACCTTTCTCTGGCCCTCGTCCATCCACGCTTTGAGCCACCGCGGGTTCCTTTTTTTGGTCTCAAATGCGCACATAACGGCGGCGTGGGCTACCTGTACGGCCATTTTCCCGGGGGACAGGCCCAGGTCTTTTCTGACCACTATGACCAGTTTGTACTCCATTTCAGCCCCTGCCACAGGTTATTCCTCCTTTTTCTCCCCGGGGGGGACGTGGATATCTATGTAGCGGAGGTACACGCTCCCTTCCAGTTCGTCTATCTGGCGGTTGACTATTTCCAGCCGCTCGCGGAGGTAGTTTATCTTTTCCAGGTTTTCGCTCTCTCCCTCTTTCCCCGACATCTTTATCCGTTTCTCCTCCGCTTCTATTTCCCTGAGAATCTGCTCTCTCTCCCTGACGAGGTGGTATAATCTGGTGGCCTTGTCACGGTCTCCCAGGAGGCGCTTCACAGCCGGAGAAACAGGTACACGGTAGAGTGAGGGATGGAATATTCCCATCCACGGGTGCGCCCCCCGCCACCATCCTATGAGAAAAAATACCGCTGAGATAAACAGGAGGGACGCCACTATGTATGGTGTTTTGAAATATCCCTCCCCTGTCTCCGGGTTCGGGCCTATGCTCTGGAAAAGTATACCTAAGAGGATGACCGTTATTATGCTGAGCACCACGCTGAAAGTGAACGTGTAGACGAAGCTGTAGTCGGGGTGGAAGGCGTTTTTCTTGGGAAATATGGCCTTGGTTATCATGTACCCTGGGAGAAAGAACACCAGTATCACTGCCAGCGCTGCTCGTATTATCTCAAACATTGCCCAATCACACCACGCCAGCGGTTATATATTTTTTGCCCAGAGCGGTTATGGCGTATATCCTCCAGTTTGATTCTCTGTTGTCCGCCACCAGGCCCGCCTCTTTGAGCACGGACAGGTGATAGGAGAGCTTTGAATCCTGTGCCCCTGTTATCTCTTTGAGCATACACACACAGAGAGGGGTCATTGACAGGGCGTGGAGGATTTCCATGCGTATCGGGTCAGAAAGAGCGTGGTGTATTTTTGCTACCTGTTTTATCATCTCTTCCCTCTCCGCCAGAATTTTTTTAATCCTTTCAACTCCCCCTGTTTTTTCAATCCCTTTTTCCACCGTCTCGGGCAGTTTCATCTGGACACACCTTCAGGATGAGTAACAGCCCGGATGTTTATATACATTACACACGCATTACACACGTTGGTAGTACAAGATAATTTGAAATACCATGAGGTTATGGGGCCTGCGAAGACAGCATAGAACGGTGGCGATGGAAATGCTCCGCGATGTAGAATGCAAATGTGAAATCGTGAAAAACTTCGCCCCCTCGTGGTTTGCATCTGTGATGGGAACCGGGATAACCGCTGTCACAAGCGAGTTCTATTCAAACCGCATACCGGCGCTCCACTATCTGGCCCTGGGGCTATTTTATTTCAACATAGTCCTGTTCACCACCCTGCTTGTTCCCTGGACGTTGAGATGGATCTTTTACAGGGAGGACGCAAAAAAAGACCTCGTCCACCCCGTCATATCCAACTTCTATCCCACCATAAGCGTGGCGATGCTGGTTCTTTCGGGCAACATTTTCATGTTCTGGGGCTCTGATGGGAAACTGCTGGCGGAACTTCTGTGGTTCATAGGGGCGCTGGCCACGGTGTTTTTCTCCCTCTATATTCCATACATCGTCTTCTCGGGAGAGCATGTCAAAATTGACCACATAAACCCCGGCTGGTTCATACCCCCGGTTGGCCTCATAGTGATTCCCATAGCAGGTGCAAAGGTCTACACAGCACTGCCGGCGGGGGTTCTAAAAGAAAGCGTCCTCCTCCTCAACATCTTCGGGTGGGGCGCTGGCTTTTTCATATACCTGGCCCTTCTTGCGGTGGTTATGTACCGCTTCATCCTCCACCATCCCCTCCCAAACGTTCTCGCCCCCACTGTGTGGATAAACCTCGGACCGATAGGGGCGGGGACCATGTCCCTCCTCGCTCTTCTAAACACTCTGGGCGCTTCTGGAGGCACTGTATCCGGGCCCGTGTACGGGAGCATCACGTTGTTTGCTGTTTTCTTCTGGTCCTTTGGCATCTGGTGGCTTGTTATGGCCATAGCCCTCACCATTCACTACATAAAGAATCTCTCCCTCCCATATTCTCTGGCCTGGTGGGCGTTCACATTCCCCCTGGGAGCATATGTGGGTGCCACACACCTTGTGGCTGGCGTGCTGAAAAGCGATGTCGTAGACCTTTTCGGCCTTTCCATATACTTTCTGCTCCTGTCTCTCTGGACTACAACCGCTGTGAGAACGGCTATGTACACATATCACGGGACTGTTTTCAGGCGGTGAAAGAGATACATAGAAACACATAAATATGTGCATTAACATAAGATTGTTGTGGTGGAGATATGCCAACCATGACCCTTTCCATTCCCGAGGACCTTTACCGCATTATAAAATCCCACAGAGAGATCAGATGGAGTGAGATCGCCAGAAGAGCCATGTGGGAGTACGCCACCAAACTTGAACTCTTAGACCATATACTCTCAAAAAGCGAACTCACAGAAAAAGACGTTGAAGAGATAGATAAGATCATCAAAAAGGAGCTAAGAAAGCATTATGAGAGAGGCAAAGATGGCGATGGGGCGGAGGGGACGGCGGGATAATATTTATGCGTTTAAAAAACTATAAATACTTGTAAACACGGGAAAGAAGTAGTGATTTAAATGACAAAAATCCCAAAAACCCTCGTTGTGGACTCAAATCCCATCTTCTCTGCCCTTATAAAAAACCCGCCTCAAGGAAAATACTTCTAAACCCACATCTTGAATTCATAGCACCTGATTATATCTTATATGAAATCAGAAAACATGGTTCATTGATTCTTCAAAAAAGCGGTCTAGAGGATTACGAACTCAATTTTGTTCTTGGCGAAATATTCTCTCGCATTGAAATTGTTCCAATAAGTAAAATCCTTCCCTGTTTTGATGAGGCAAGAAAAATCATGGACCCCATAGATCCAGATGACACCGTTTTCATCGCCCTCGCCCTCTGCACAAACAACGATGGGGTCTGGACAAACGACAACCATTACTTCCAGATACAGGACAAAATAAAAGATAGAATAAGGATCTGGACAACAGCGGAGTTGATAATATCACTGGAGATTGAACCGGGCGGACACCAGCATCCCATGGATACAGAATAGTTATCGGAACTCTTTTATCTCCCCCCTCTTTTTCGGTGGGCGGAGGTAATGCCTCTGACGACCGTGTCTGTTGAGGATCTTGAGCGTGCCGCTGTTCGCCTGCTGGGTGAGAGGTTGGGGGCAGAGAGGGCCAGAGAGGTCGCCCGGAAGGCGATGGAGTTTTTTGGCTATGACGACTCAATACCTGACAACAAGCTGTCTTCAAAGGAGAGGGACGTGTTCTATCTGCTGGAGGAGGTGGGCCTGGTTTCCACGTTTGAGGACGAGGTCTATGTCGCCCACGGTAAGAAGTGGCGTCTCCACTACTGGGTTTTGAACAAGGATAAGATAAAAGAGGCCGCTGAGGAGGAAAAAAAGCTGGAAGAAGAAAAAAACGGTGGGGCTGACGTTTACGAAAACCTTGATTTCTGGGGAGAGGGTGGTGGCGGGGAAAACGGCGGCGGGGTGTGAAGGGTGTCCGGCCTCTTCATTTTCCTGGTCGTTCTCGCAGTGTATTTCCTCGCCGTTTTTTTGCTGTTCAGCTTCAAAAAAGATGCTATGGAGGAGAGGGGTATCTCGCTCTGGGGACCGGCGCTTATGATCCGCACCAGGAGGGGGCGGCGTTTACTTGACCGGCTGGCGTCAAAGCGGAGGTTCTGGGGGTTCTACGGCGATTTTTCCGTGGCGCTGGTCATGGTCTCCATGGCTTTGATGTTTTTTTTCCTGCTGTGGACTGCGAGCTTTGTCTACACGATGCCCCGCAAAGAGGCGCCTCCGATTTCAATGTACGTGGGGATTCCCGGGGTAAACCCTGTCATACCCCTCTGGGAGGGCATCCTGGGCCTGGCTGTTGCCATAGTGGTCCACGAGTTTTCCCACGGCATCCTAACCCGGCTCGGGCGTCTTTCTGTTAAGTCCATGGGAATACTGTTCCTGATCGTTCCCATAGGGGCCTTTGTTGAGCCGGACGAGGACGAGCTGAAGAAGGCTCCAAGGCGTGTGAGGATGCGGGTTTACTCCGCCGGCCCCTCCGCCAACATAATGTGGGGTCTGGTTTTTGCTCTGATTTTTTCGTGGGTGCTCATGGGCTCTGTCCGTGCCGCTTCCGATGGTGACGCCGTGCTTTTTGTAATCCCCAACTCGCCCGCGGAAGAGGCTGGAATTGTAAACGGGTCTTTCATAACCTCTTTCAACGGCACGCCGATACACGGCTGGGACGACCTCCACGATGCCATAAACAGGACACACACCGGCGATGTGGTGAACATCACCCTTTTCCACCGGGACAGGGGGGCATGGAACACCACAGCCAGGATGGGCTATGCCCCTGACGCCTATTTTAAAAACCAGCCATGGTACAGGTCGGAAAAGCCCTCGCTGGGCCTTGAAGTGGACGATAGCGGTGACACAGGGGGGGCAGGGGACGTGGGTGGCGTGTTGGTCGTGGAAGTGTATAAAAACGGGCCCGGGGAAAAAGCGGGGGTGGCCGTGGGAGATGTCATAGTGTCCCTGAACGGCACTCCCACACCGGACATTGGCTCATACCACTCCGCTCTGGATGGCCTCACGCCGGGGGAAAACACCACTCTGACCCTGTTCCGGGACGGAGAGCAGACGGTGGTTAATGTTACTGTTGGCATAGGCAAGGGGTTTCTGGGGGTCATATCGCTGGCGACCCACCCCGGCCGGCTGGCGGGGTTCCTGGTCAACCCCTACAGAGACGCCGATGGCGTTAAGGGTTTTTTCGCCTCCACCATACTCTACATATCTCTGCCTTTCAACAACATAGGCCCCGGGCTGCGCATGGCCCCGATGGTCCACCCGTTTACCGATTTTTACACTGTAACAGGCCCCCTGTCCGTTCTGCCGGAGTGGTTTTTCTGGGGTCTGGTGAACGCCTTTTATTTCCTCTTCTGGCTGAACATAATGGTCGGTCTCACGAACTCTCTGCCCGCTGTCCCCCTTGACGGAGGGTATATATTCAAAGATTTCATAGCCGCTGTTTACACACGATTCTGCCTGTGGAGAAAAAAACTCGCAGATGCGAAAAAGGTGGAGGCGTTTTCCGGAAAGGTCACAATGGCTGCGAGCGTGGCCGTGCTGTTGTTGATAGTGTGGCAGATTGTGGGGCCGCGGCTGTGACCATGTGGGAATATCTGAAGATCATTCGCTCGTCGCACATCTAACTGATTACATCGTTATAAAAGTGGCAAAGGCATTTGGGCGATAAAGCATCACTGAGAGCCAGAGTCACCTGCCATTATTTTATCTCAATCCGTTCACCTGTCACCATATAATGAACTTTTTCAGCAATCTTACATGCGTGATCTCCGCATCTTTCCAGATAACGAGCAATCATCATATAATGCGCGCAGCGTGTGATATTTTTAGGGTCCTCCATCATATAAGTTAAACATTCCCTAAATATGGAGTATCTTAGTGTGTCCAGAGTGTCATCCCTCTCTGAAAAATCCTGGACTAAGGACAAATCCTCTGTTTCAAATGCCTTCAGCGCATCTTCAATCATCTCACATACAATATCGCACATATAAGGTATACTTACCAATTTAGCTATATGAGGCTGTGTAGATAACTCCCTTGCCAAGTTCGCTATATCTTTCCCATATCGCCCAATTCTTGTTAGATATGTAATCATTTTTAAAATGCATGCTATTGTTCTCATGTCTTTAGCCATGGGTTGATAAAGAGTGAGGAGTGTGAGGGCACGCTGTTCTATATCATCATCCATATCTATAATTGCGCTCTTTTTTGATATAACCTGGCCAGCCATCTCAATATCTCGCTTCTTCAGAGATTCTACCGACTTTTGGAGCATGTCCCTAGCAAGATCTCCCATTTCCAGTACTTCCTTTTTTAGCGCGTTTAGTTCTGCGTGAAATTTTTCAACCATTTTACCACCCTATCATCCAAACCTTCCCGTGATATATTTCTCAGTGAGTTCCTCTTGTGGGTTCTCAAATATCTGTTTTGTAGGTCCAAACTCAATCATTTGTCCAAGGTAAAGGAATCCTGTGTAATCGCTTACTCTCGCTGCCTGTTGCATGCTATGAGTTACGATAACAACAGTATATTTCTTTTTCAGATCATTTATCAGGTCCTCAATTTTTGTAGTTGCTATGGGATCCAGAGATGAGCATGGCTCATCCATCAATAGGACCTCCGGTTCTATAGCTAACGCCCTTGCAATACACAACCTTTGCTGCTGCCCACCAGATAGGCTCATTGCAGAAATATCGAGTCTATCTTTAACCTCATCCCAAAGAGCGGCAGCTTTTAGACTTTTCTCAACTATTCTGTCCAGTGTTTCCCTATCATTTATGCCATGGACTCTTGGTCCATAAGCCACGTTTTCATATATTGATTTAGGGAATGGATTGGGTTTTTGAAATACCATGCCTATTTTTTTTCTTATAGTAACTACATCTGTATTCGGGTTGTAAATATCCTTTCCATTGAAAAACACTTTTCCCTTTATTCTGCAATTACCAATAATGTCGTTCATACGGTTGAAACATCTAATAAGTGTAGATTTTCCACAACCAGATGGACCTATCAACGCAGTCACTCTATTTTTCATAACTTTCATGCATATATCTCTAAGCACATGGTTTTCTCCATACCACAGATTTAGTTCCTCAGTTTCAATGACGTAGTTGTTTTCAGGCATTCAATCACCACTTTACCATCTTTTTATGGTGATAACGAATCATTATTGCGATTATATATAGACATGTAACTAATATCAAAAGAACTAATGCGGTGCCATACGCATTTTGCTCTGCACCGGGGACACTTGTTGTGAGTACAAATAGATGGTATGGTAGTGCCATTACTGGTTCTAATGGTGAGGCTGGCAAAAATCTTTGACTGAAGACAACAGCAGTAAACATAATCGGTGCTGTTTCGCCGGCAGCTCTGCCAATACTGAGTATCGTTCCGGTAATTATCCCGGGCATTGCGGGAGGTAAAACCACTTTTCTCACGGTTTGCCATTTTGTGGCACCTAACGCTAAACTTGCTTCTCTCATCGGCTGTGGAACACTTTTTAAAGATTCCTCTGTGGTTATTATTATCGTAGGGAGTATCATGAGTGCTAACGTTATCTGTCCTGCCAGCAATGATATACCCATCTCCAGGTAGAGTACCAAGAATGCAAATCCAAACAAGCCAAATACAATAGAAGGCGTGCCGTTTAAATTTTCTACACCGGTTCGAATTATCTTTGTCGGCAATCCTTCTCTTGTGTACTCAGTCAGATAGACAGCAGCACCTACACCGATAGGCAAAGCAATAAGAATTGCGCCGCTTACTAAATAAAAAGTGCCTATTATCGCAGGGTATATTCCGCCGGCTCTGCCGGAATCTCTGGGGGGTTGTGATAAAAATTCCCAGCTCATTGCTCCTATCCCGTTTGCTATAATGTAGTACAGGATTGTCCCTAGGGTAAACAGTACAATTATTGTGGATAATGTGACTAATCCAAAGGCTACTCGCTGAGAACTTTTAGCAGAGATTTTTTTGGTAATAATATAGTAACAAAGTATAATCAAAATTATTAAGATGGATATTTCTATACTAAACCACACAACCAATAGCCATATCAAGGTTAAACCAAGTAGGGCATATATGCTGTACCTGACTCCCTGCACTATTTTTTGCGATAACCTCTTTCTTTTTTTCTTCTTTGATGTTGGCATGTGCTTTTCTTTTATCTTTCCTATAATAACGTTTGCAGTCGTATTCACAATGAAGATTATAACAAACAGTACCAGGGCTAAACCAAATAATGCATGATAATGGGTACTCCCATATGCTACTTCTCCCATCTCAATGCCCAGTGTACCAGTAATTGTTCTGATAGGAGAAAAGACATTTGTAATTGGTTTGGGAATAATGGCAGCGTTTCCAGTTACCATCATTACTGCCATGGTCTCTCCAATCGCTCTACCAGTACCTAGGATTATGGCTGCAGCAATACCAGAAATAGCTGAGGGCACACTCACCCTGCTTATGGTCTGCCACTTAGTTGCACCCAAAGATAGAGAAGCCTCCTTATATTCCATGGGAACAGAGCTTAGTGCATCCTCGGATACGCTGATAATAGTTGGTAATGCCATTATTCCAAGGAGAATAGAACCTGCTAACCAGCATTCACCAGATGGCCGATTAAATGTCACCCTCAACCAATCAGTTAACACGGTTAACCCGAAGAATCCATAAACGACTGATGGGATGCCTGAAAGTATTTCAACTCCAGATTTAATGATGGTCTTTATCTTTGGCGGTGCGATCTCCGAAATAAATATGGCGGTCCCGACTCCCAAGGGAACTGAAATTGTCATGGCACCAGACGTCACCAGCAAAGATCCCAAAATGAGCGGAAAAGCCCCATAACGTGGAGGAACTCCAGATGGGTTCCATTCTTTACCAGATAAAAAACTCCATAATCCAATATTTTCAAATATTGGGTGTCCCTCTTTAAATAAGAAAAATACGATGAAAAAAATCACCACTATAGCAAAGATCGCACTTACGAATAATGTTCCCTTTATGATAATTTCCCTGAAAGTTTTTTTATTAATTATCTTTTTATTAATTAAATAAAAAGTTTTTATGAGAAAGTGTATATTTCTGGTCAATGTGCTCACCTAACACTTTTGAGTCTCAATTTCTTCATCAATTTCTTTTCCTATCCTTCTTTTCCGCTCGTTGCAACTTTCTAACACTCTACCCGATGGGAACAAATCCTTCTTTCTCCACAATTCTCTGCCCTTCTTCACTCAGCACGAAATCAATAAAGTCCTTCGCTAATCCTTTTGGCTCGCCGTTCGTGATCATATACAAAGATCGTGAGATTGGATACTCATCATTCAATACGTTTTCTACTGTTGGTTCTATTCCCTTTCCATCCTTTTTTATCTTTACCGCTTTCACTGAGTTGTCTAAATATCCAAGACCAACATATCCTATTGCGTTAGGTGTCTGGCTTACTGTCTGTTTTACAGCGCCGTTTGAATTTTTTTCAAGGGCCGTTGCTACAAAGTCATCCTTCTCCAGTACATGCTCCCAAAAAAATTCTCTTGTTCCACTAGCGCTGTCCCTGTTGATTACGACGATGTCCTCATCAGCACCGCCGACTTCCTTCCAATTCGTGTAGGTCCCGTTATATATCCCCCTTATCTGTTCCAGCGTGAGGCTCGTTACAGGATTATCTGGATGAACAATAATTGCAATGCCGTCCTTCGCTATAACTATAGGTTTTAAATTCGGATACCTGATTTTTTCCTCATCTTTTAGGTCTCTTGACGCCATTCCAATGTCAACGATTCCTTCTCCCACCGATTGGATACCTACACTAGAACCCCCACCACTTACACGGATGTCTACATCGGGATGCTCCTCCATATACGCCTCTGCCGCCCTCTGCGCTATGGGTAGAACCGTTGTAGAACCTCTTATGGTTATGGTTTCAGTTTTGACAGTTTTAAACCATCCCCCAAGCATTGCTGCAATAACAATTACTCCTACAATGCCCACTGTCGCTCCAAACACCATTTTCTTCTTTTTCGCTTCCATTTTTATCACCAGCCTCCGTTAAACCGTGCGTAAATATATACTTTATCGGCATAAACTATATTTCACTATATAACTACAATATATCTATATACCGCTATAGTCTGGTATAGAAACGTTTAAAAACTTATAGCAATACATTCACGTAGGTGATAGCATGGAAATCAGAAAAGTCCAGGTTACGGGAGGTGCGTCTTATATCATCACACTACCCAAGACCTGGATCAAAAAATTAAACATAAAGAAAAACGACCCGCTGGGATTAATCATCCAGCCAGATGGTACCTTGTTGATTACAAAAAAAGTTGACGAAAGACAAGAAGAAAGAATGATAGAGATCAACGCAGACACTATTGATACACCGACTTACTTATTTCGATGTTTGATCGGAGCGTATATTGCCGGGTACACAACCATCAAGATTAAATCTAGAAGCGCAATACCTCCATTTGTAAGAACAGTGAGCAGAAAGTTTACACAGGCAACAATAGGTCAAGAAGTTGTGGAGGAAACAGATAATAGCATTACAATAAAAGATTTGCTAAACCCCGTAGAAATGCCATTTGATAATTCTCTTCGGAGGATGTATCTAATCGTGAAAAACATGCACAAAGATGCTGTTAGAATGTTAAAAAATAAGGATAAAACATTGATTGAGGACATTTTATCCAGAGACAACGACGTAGATAGACTACACTGGCTGATAGCACGTCAACACAACATAGTATCAAGAGATGTAAACCTTGCTAGAAAGATGGGCATTACAACAGAGAAAGTTGTAAACTATTTTCTAATAAGCAGGATTATAGAGCGCATTGGAGATCATGCAGTTAAAATAGCAAAAAATATCCTGAGTTTCATAGATGAAGATGTGGACAAAGAAGTTATTGATACAATTGAATCTGCCAACAATCTTGCACTGGAGATCTTTGATAAAAGTATAGATTCGTTCACTAAAAGAGATATAAAATTAGCCAATAGGAACATTGATTCACTAACAAATCTTGTATCTCTATGCGAAAAAATAAATACCCTGGCATTGCAACAGAAAGGTGCAATGGCAGTCTCAATTGGTTATATTTCAGAGAGTATCAGGAGAACCGGAGAATATGCTAGCGACATATCCGAATGTGTAATTAATCATTTAATCAAAGAGAAAATATAAAACAAAAGCGGTTTGAAATTTAGCGTTTCTTAACTGTTGAATATACTACATACATATTAAATATGCTGTGGGGGCGGGAGTGGCGCTACCTCACAACCACCTCAAAGCCCCTTTTGTCGTATATCAGGGGGAAGTATCCTCTTTTGTGGGCGGTGGCCCTCATCTTCGCTATTCCCAGAAAGAGGTTGACGCTCTCTTTTTCTCTTTTTAGGTCAAGGTGTATTATGCCGTCGCTGAGGAAGTCCTCTCCGTACTGGGCGAAGCGGTTGGTGTCCTGGGGCATCTCGTGTATGACGAAGGTGGTGACCTCAAGGTCTCTGAGCCACTCAAACAGGTGGAAGAGTTCTTCGCGGGGGTTGTCAAATCTGGCCAGGGTTTCAAGCACGGGGAGGCTGTCTATGACCATCATCTCGTAGTCCATAGTGTCTTTGAGGTTTCTGGCGTACATTTTGAAAACCTCAACCCACGTGGTGGTTCCTAGCTGCGTCATCTTTTTTCTTATGAATGCCAGGTCCAGGATGCTTATTTTGTCCCCTATCTCAGGCGTTATATCCATGCCCATGGCTTTCATTGACATGGCGAGGCTTGTCCTGCTCTGCTCAAGAGAGATGTGCACCCCTCTCCGCCCCTCGTGTTTTGCGTTTTTATACAATATGTAGTAGCCAAGGGAGGATTTCATAGTGCCCGGCTGTCCAACCATAAGGACTATGTAGTTTTTTGGGACACCACCCTGGAGCATCTCGTCAAGTCCTTTCACGTATGTTTTTATTCTTTCCATGGTCTCACATCTCCCCATGACCTTTATCTGGATTTTATCTGTTGTCCGTTATCACCCTGGTGGCCTGGAACCTCCCGTTTTCAAAGAGGAGGGTGTAGTAGTTGGGGCTGTGGTCCGTCTCACGCATTTTGACACATCTTATTCTCCTCTGGACGTTGGTGTCGTCCACCTGTTCCATTTTCAGGTGTATTATGCCATCGCTGAGGAAGTCCTCGCCATACCTCCCGTATATCTCTTCGCCGTGGGGGGTCTCCTGTATGAGGAAAGCCGTTATGTCAAGGTCCCTGAGCCACTCAAAGAAGAGGAAGAGCTCTTCGCGGGGGTTTTTCATGTTGGCCAGGGTCTCAAGCACGGGGAGGCTGTCCAGGACGAGGAGGTCGTATCCCAGGTTTTCTTTGAGGTTTCTGGCGTACATTTTGAATATCTGCATCCAGGTCTGCTGGCCGAGTTTTTCAAGGTTTTTGCGTATTATTGCCAGGTCCACCACCGCAAGGAGGTCTTCCACGTTTTCTATTCGCATCCCCAGTCCGGCCATGTGTTTGAGGAGTTTTTCCCTGCCCTGTTCAAGGGTGATATACACCCCCCTGGTCCCCTCTTCAAGGGCGTTGTAGTAGAGTATGTTGAATGCTATGGAGGATTTCATTGTCCCGGACTCGCCTACTATGAGGACGATGTGGCCCTCTGGTATGCCTCCCTCCATTTTTTCGTCAAATCCCTCTATGTACGTCTTTATTCTGTCCGTTGTGTAAATCGCAGGTGCAGGGTTCACGACAACCACCATCTCCTTTTTACCATAATAGGGTGGGTTAATGATGTGCGGATTGTTTCTTCCGCTGGATATGACCTGACAGGGGTATATGGCGCCTTCTTTATAAAAATGTTGATATTCCGGTACAGATGCTGAGTTTCGGAGTTAATTTCACGTCTCCACGTGCTCTTCTTCGTCAAGGCCGCCCTTTTCCATCCCAATGCCTTCCACAGAAATTTCCCCCTGCACCAGGTAGTCGTCCAGCCAGTATGCCTCGGGGTTTCGTCTGAATATCATGACCCTGCCTATGTCCCCGGGGTCGGCGGCCTGGTGGTATCTGAACAGGATGTGGCTGTCTGTTTTCGCTATGACTTCCACTTTGCCCGTGGCGTGGGACAGGATATACCTCGCTCTTTTAGCCAGGCCAGAGACTGGTTTTTTCGCCTCTTCAACTATGTCGTAGGCCTCTTCCACAGGCACAGAGTATGCCCTGTTCCCGGAGGCGGGTCTGCACTGGAAGACGTAATAGGGTGGGTCTCCGATCGCCTGTAGTTTGTTGAAAAGCTCTGCGAGCACCCGTGGGTCGTCGTTTACTCCCCTTATCAGGGGGTTCTGGTTGGCGAGTATGGCCCCGCTTTTGAGGAGCATGTCCACCGCCTTTATCGCCTGGGGAGTTATTTCCCGGGGGTGGCTGAAGTGGGATATGATGTATATCCTTTTCTCGGGGGTGCTGTATTTTTCTATCATCTCAAGCAGCGACGGGTCCTCTGTAATCCTGTAGGGGTTGAAGGCGGGGATTTTCGTCCCTATGCGGATGGTATCAACGTGGTCTATCTGGCGGAGTTTGCTGATAATCTCCTCAAGGCGGCGGGTGGGGAACATGAGCGGGTCCCCGCCTGTGAGAAGAACGTTGTTCACCTCCGGGTGGCTACGCACGTATTCCACCGCTCTGTCCAGGTCCTGTGGGCGTAGTGTGTCGTGGGCGTTTTTCATGAACAGACGCTTTCTGAAACAGTACCTGCAGATGCTACCGCACACGTTGTTAACGAGGAACAACACCGTGCTCCGGTATTTATGCTCCACACCCCGCATGACGGTGTACCGGGCCTCGTTGGACGGGTCAAGGGCGCCCCACTCGTGGAGTTCCTCGGGCGATGGTATCACCAGCCGCCTTATAGGATCGTTGGGGTCGTCCCAGTTTATAAGCGAGAGATAGTACTCGTTAGTTCTGAAGGCGAACTTTTCGGTTACCTTTTTCAGCGTCTCCTTTTCCTCGGGTCGCAGTCTCTCAACGTCCTCTATCCTGTTTATGAAGCGCGGATATCCTGCCATTGTTATCACCTCCCACACCTTTTTTTGACCACTAACGTGCTAAACATTAGCGTGATATTATGCATCACACATATTCAGGAGATGAAAAACACCCATTCAAGGTGTTTTCCATCAACGTCCCGGCCCACCAAACTGTTTCCCAAAGCCACTAAGCCAAATCCATGTCCACAGATATTTTAGAGTCAGTTGTATAAAAAAGTTTTGGTGCATATGTTGGGATGACTGTGCGAAGGTTCAATCAACAAGTGCTTTCAGGTCTTCGGGTGTCAGTATTCTGATGTCTCCGGGTATATTGCCTCTTGGTTTGAATTTTGAGAATATGACTTTTTCACATCCGAACCTGTCAACCTTTTGGATAAAGTTCCTGATGTCCTCTTTTTTAATCCTGCCCCATTTCACCTCTCCCACCAGATACGGTTTGTTGCGCTTCGTTAAAAAAATATCTATTTCTCTATCTGTTTCTTTCAGCTCTTCAACCCTTGCATCGTATATCTCGGCAAACAGGTCAGCTATAAAACGCTCAACAGCGAAAGATTTTAACCTTTTCACGGTGGGCTCGATTTCCCCATATTGCACTTCACGGGAGAGGTCATATCTTGAGGAAAGATAATAGTAAAGGTTTGCTGGCTCGGATTCTATGAGGTATCTATACTTTTTTTTACCATACACCTTTATCTCTTTCAGAACGCCCATATCCCTCAGGTTTTTGATATAGGGTAATACTGAAGCACTGGTTGGTGTTTTCACTATGCCCCTATTGTACAGGATAGATGCCACCTCTTCATATCTGGTATATCCCGCTCCAATCAGAGATACTATTGAGCGGTATGTCTTTGTCATTTCTCTTTCTTCTTCCGTAAAAATCTCGCCTATTAGAGCAGGAACCGCATACTGAACGATGTTTACGAGAGACTGAAAGAAATCCTTACTGGACCTAAACAGAGGGATGGTCCATGGGTCCCGCAGGTACGGTGCGAGTTCAACCGCCTCATCCGGATCTACGTGTCGGAACAATGATTTCATAATGTCGCGGGGACGGATCAGCCCCAGCCGATAGGGATAGAGAAGACCCAGTAATGGTGATTCCCTGGAAACAATCCTGGACACAACGCGCATACTTGAGCCAGACAGTATAAGCCTTCCGGACGGATGAACCGACGCTATTTCTTCCCACACGTCCATCGGCAATCTCTGGAACTCGTCTATAACGACTGTCTTTGAATTTTTCAGGTCTTTTCTGGCCATGTCAACCATTTCTCTGAAATCGTCCAGCCGCTTCTCCTTCCCCCCTCGCTCTATCCTTATACTCCTATCGGCATGCACAAAAAAATATGTGTCATAGTGGAGAAAATTTCGCACCAAATATGTTTTACCCACTTTTCTTCGCCCGAATATGAGAACCCAGCCACCTATCTTTTCAATCTCATCCGCCTCACTTCTGTGAACCACGATTCTTGAACTCATATTCATGAATACAGGTTCATGATATTTAAATTCTTCTCTGAGACATCAAAACACCGCCCACAGGACAAACGCCGCCTCTGCCACGGTCACGGCGAAGAAAACCAGAGAGTATCTGTGAAACAGCACCCAGACGTTCTCGCCGTCTCTGAGGGTCTCTCCCGCCATCAACCTGATGGCTATGAAATTAGCCAAAGAACCAGTGACCAGGCCGTTGCCCCCCACGTTCACTCCGTATGCTATCGGAAGCCACCTGTTGCTCAGCCCTGAGGTGAAGAAAACAGCCGGAACGTTGCTGACCGCCTGGGATAGCAGGACAGAGAGCAGGAATATGTGGAGCTGTGACCCGGTGTCAACGTTTCTGAGGAATAACTCCGACACTGCAGGCACTGTTGATAGTGAGCGAAAATCTACAAACGCCAACAGGAAAAACACCAGGAGAGGCCAGTCAACGTCAACGAGCGTTTTTCTGTAAAAAACAGCGTAAAATACGAGAATCACAGGGAAGAAAAAAGTGGGACAGACCAGCTTCCACAGACACGACAAAAGAAACAAACAGGGCAGCGGAAGAAAAGAACAGGGCCTGATTGTACCCCGCCGCGACCTCCTCTGGTTTTTCCCGTTGTCCGGGGCGGAGATCTCTGGCCGGAAAAACGACATAAATATAGATTAGAAGGGTTACGAACATGGCCAGAAACAACGGGAGCATGTTCCACGAAAAGGCGGCGAACGATATGCCCCACCTGTGCCACAGGTAGATGTTCTGCGGGTTCCCAATGGGCGTGAGAGCGGAGCCGACGTTCACAGATATCGCCTCAAAGACCACGAGCTTTGAGAGGTCGTTTCTTAGAAATCCCTGGGCGCTGAGAGTCAACGGGACAACTATGAAAAGGGCCACGTCGTTGGTGAGAAAGGCTGCCAGCAGAGCGGAAAAGGAGCAGAGGAAGATCGCCAGGGCTCTTTCGTCTCTTATTTTTCGCAGAAGTTTCATGGAAACCAGGGAAAAATAGCCGCTATCTCTAATCCCCGTCGCCGTTATCAACAGCCCTGTGAGGGAGACCATGGTGGCCCCGTCTATAAGAGAAGGCATTTCTGATGGGCGGAGGTGGCCTGTCACCAGGAGAGCCACAAACAGGACCAGCAGTACCAGTATGAACGCCTCTTTTTTAGCCGCCCTGACGCCTTTTTCTCCGAGGTTTTCCAGCATACCGCCACCACACCATGGCTACAGTAGAGAGGTGGCGAAGTGGTGCGTGTATAAATCCTTTTCATACGACAGCGGCCATGAACGCAGGAAAAATCACGGTAAACAGAAAATATTAACTCATTATGGCCATATATCCCCTGAGGCGATTTTATGGAAAAAGAGGTTGTGTCGGCAGAGGCCGGGGAAACGCTGTGAAAATTGTATTTCTATTGTTTCTCATCGCATCCGCCTTTGTAATTACGACATACATCATATACAACTTCATCACACGGATTGACAAAAATGCGCCTAGTCTCGTACTGCCGTTGTTTTTTATCTTCTTTTCAATCTTTGCCCTCTTTACAGACCTGGGCGAAATGGTCGTTTTAAAGCCGGAGGCTGTTTCGCTGCCGATAAAATTCGGCAACAGACCGAAAAGATACATATCGTTTGACGAAATTAAAGGATATAAAGTGTATAAGTCGTCAAACAGGATTTTATCCCTCTGGCTTTTCACGTTTGAGGGAAAAACTGTCGTGTATAGCAATAAAAGAACACCGGGCATCTGTGAGGCGATTTTGGAGATATTGAGGGAGAGGGGCATCGGGGAGGTGTCCGCTGGGAAGAGAAGATAAGAGTAAATCTTTTTCGTGGCTCCGTGGGAAAAGGGTTATATAATCCTCAGTACAATGTTTTATCGGTGATAACAGAATGGAGAGCAGTGAACTATTGATGCGCGTTTATGAAGAAATCAAATTGATAAAAGAAGAGCTGGACGAGATCAAAAAAGCACTTATCCCCGAAGACACACCTTCTGCGGAAGAAATAGAGGAAATTGAACTCGGCATGAAAGAAATGGAGCGGGGGGAACGTCGTCCCTGGAAGGACATAAAAAAGATCGTTAAAATATTCAGAGAAAAGAATGTCAGGATCATAGAGGCCAAAGGAGCGCTGTTCTCATAACACTCCCTCACATCGCCCTCCCCCGCCCCATGTCCGGCTCTATGGTGTGCCTGCCGTTTTTCTTCTCTTTTTCCCGCTTCTCTCCACGGCGGTAGAGGAAGAGTATGAAAAGTATGCATATTGTTCCGGCTGCTGCTATGAGGATGGGTGTCAGGTCGGTTTCTTTGCGGAGTGTGAGGTCCACTTTTTTTTCGTATGGTGTGGCTTCTTCGCCTGTAATTCTGATGTTGAACTCCGCGGCGGCTTTGTACCTGTCCCCGCTGGCGGTTATTTTAACGGTGTCCATCTCCCGGTAGTATGTTATGTTGTACGAGTATCTCCCGTTTTCGTCTGTGGTTGTGTGGTATGTGTGTTTTTTTATCCCATTGTACTCGCTGACCGTTATTGTCACCGGCCACCCCGCCGCAGGTCTTCCATCACTGAACCGGACTGTCCCGTACACCCTGTATGGCGGGTGGAGGATTATGTCCACCTTCGCACCCTCTCCGGGTCCCTCTTCGGGTATTTTAAGCAAAAAATACCGGGCGCCTGTGAGGTTTCCGTATGTTGCCGAGACGTTGACCGTGTCTCCTGAGCGGTAGAATGCGAGGGAGAACGTGTAGTTTCCTCCGCTGCCTGTTATCGTTTTGACACGTTCCTGGTCCACGCCCTGTGGGTCTGTGACTGTTGCTATCACAGTGGCGTTTTCCAGGGGTGTTTTTCCGTCTGTGTCGTAGACATGGCCTGTTATGACGTATGGTGTCGTGGGTGTCCTCTCATCTGTGAGGGGCGTGGCCCCTGTGTGGCTGGTATACGGGGGTGTGCTGAGTGTGAGCGTCAGTGTCATGAGCAGGATTATCGCTGTTGTCTGTGCCCTATTTTTCATCTCTTTTCCCTCCCTTCTCTGCGTCCTCTATTTCTACGTCTCTTCTTTTCTCCTCCCCGCCTCTTTTGCTCTTCCTTCTATCGCGCCGCCGCTATCGTTCTGCAGGTACCTGAAGTCCAAGCCAGTAGGCGAGAATTTAGGCGAAAGGGACAAAGCACCGTAGCCAGATACCCGCTTGTTAGACATGGGCAAGGTAGGGACACGAAGTACCCACAGAGTCGAAAACCCGCCAAATAATAGGAAGCTATGGCGTCCTAGGTTACGACACATCAATACCACCAACAATATCTTTAGGATTGTCAAACCAATATGGCCTGTACCGCCCAGACAATTTATTTTTATCTTCTGTATATAATTTCAGATGCACTTGAATTTTTAAACCATCTTTTGTAAATGTTTTTTTATCTTGTCCATCTTCAAAAATAAATTTATAACCATCCACCTTGTATTCGTAGTCTGTGTATTTGGTTCCTTTAGGATCAACAAAAATTATGAAATATCTGCCCCCTTTTTTCAACCAAAAAATAAAATCTGGCTTGAATTTTTCCATTCTATTGTGATCTCTATTGTAATATGGGATATAAATTTCATCTAAATGCTCATCTAATTTACTGAACATCCACCAATCAAAGTCTTTGAAGAGGCCATTTTCTTGGACCTGTTTTTCCAGTTCTATAATAAATTTCCTTTCACTTTCGACATTTATAATGTGGTTAATATAGTTTATTTTTTCCTTTGTAGAAAGAATTACAGGTAGATAATAATGGTTAACTATATGCTTTATTTTAAGATCTTTAAAATTTTCCTCATTTGAAATTCTGCTTATTTCCTCTATTTTTGATGTAAACTCATCAATGTCTATCTTTCCTGATTTCAGTAATTCTTTGTATTTCTCCTTCTCTATCTTAGTATCTTTATATTTTTTTACTTTCTCTATTAATTCTTTCAACTTTTCTATCTCGTTTGTTTCCAGAGAGACCCTAATCTGTTTAAAGTGTACGATTTCATCTTCCAATGGTTTGAATTTCTTAAGGTCTTGCATTGTAATGTTAACATGACGGAGCAGTTTACTTATTTGGGTATAAATATGGCCTGTATTAGACGTTTTGAATCCACCTTTATCAAGAAAATCCATAATTTTTGCTATTGTTTTTGGTTCTATGTGATTTTCTTCGGCGAAAAGAGGATAAAACAACCTGTCATCTTCTAACCATTTTATGAAATTACTTATTAGCTCTTTATCGCCCTCAAACTTTGGTAAAGTTTCAACAGATAGTATCTCTTCTATATCCTTATACACGGGAATTAAAAGAGTGTATTTTTTACTTAATTCACTTTCTTCTAATTTAATTACCTCACCAGATTTCTTTCTTTCATATTTTATGCTTTCCAGTATTTTCTGCACATTATCTTTATTGGTTCCAAGAACAAACAGTGTTTCAATTAGTGATATGTCTTCGGGTTCTAATTTAGAGTAAATCTCTTTTGCGGTAATGTCATTCTCTCTTTTTAGAGGTGTCACGCGTTTTCTTTTATCCTTAATGGGCTCTATTCTAACGCCCCTACCAATGGATTGAGTGACATATTTTTTAGCATCTCCCATCCCTATATTAATGAAGATCATTACGTTTGGTCTGTTGGAATCCCACCCCTCATAAAAAGCCCTTGAGCCCATAAGAATATTTGCTGGACAGTCCTTCTGATTTATTATTCTGAAATAACTTGTATTCTCATACGACTCATTTATTTCATAATTTGTTAACTTTTCTTTAACCCATTTCCCAGCATCGCCTATTTTTATCAAAGCAAATGGTTTTTCAGTTGTTTTAATCTTGAAAATTAACTCCTCATTGTTCTTTGGTATTTTAATAACTTCTATTCCCCCAAATGAAGATGCATTAAAAACGTTTTCTAAAATATCCTTAGCGTTAAGGCTACTAATCATCTCTTCTTTAAACAACAGTTCATCATGGCCAAATACGTATCTTGGGTGCTCTTTAAGCTCATTAATTAACTCCTTTTTGGCATTTTCAAAAATCTCTGAGTCTATCTTGCCAGATGCAATCAATTCTAATTGTTTAAAAAATATCTCCAAGTCGGCCTTTTCAGTATGCACAGAATTAACCAAGGCGATCATAAGCGGATTATGATAATGATTGTTGTTTCCTAATCTCTTGTCAATATTATTTTTTGCTTTTTTGACCACTGTGAGAAGTATCAGAGACTTCAATACTATTTTCTGTTTGTTTATATCGTAAAAATCTTCTTTATCTTTAAACGCGTTTAACTCCTGTTGAGAAAGATAAACATTTTTACCATAACCTTTCTCTATAAATCTATCCAAATTGAAGTTATAAACTGTGGTTACAATATCCCAGACGTCTGTAAATGTGGCGGAGAAATTAAAGAGAAAACCGTTTCTTGTTAATACAGAATAGTAGAGTTGGCGTTTAGAATCTTCTTTGTCTCCCTTGTGTGCCTCATCTAACAAAACATACCATTTACCGTTATTCTCAATATCCTCAAAACTAAGCAGTTTTTCTTTTGTTTGATCTGAAATCAGGTCGGAGCGATAGATAAAAACATTAATTTCATCCTTAAATGTTAACACATTACCGGTTTTAACATCAGCATATCTCCTTAAATCCCACAGTTTTATTCTCCTGCTTCTCATTTTATTATACTCATCTATATGTTCCTTTATCTGTTCAATAAGGTCGTCTCTATGCGTCAGAATCAAAATATCATTGTCAGGTATCAATTTGAATGTGATGAGTTTATCAAGTATCTCAATTAATTTTATTAAGACAACGGTTTTTCCCGATCCTGTAGCCATCCAGAAACTCATCCGATTAACAAAATTGAGAAAATGGATTTTTTCATAGGAGTTCTCCTTTATTACGGAGTAATATTCCTTTAGCTTATTAAACAATAACTTGTTATTTTTGTTGGTTATACCCAAAGAATCAATCAATTTTTTATGGTACTTACTTATTTCATTGTAAAGTTTTTTCTTTCTTTCAATGTATTCCGCCTGATTTTCTAATGGGCTGTATTTTTGTAGCGATTCAAAGTAATAGTGTAAAAATTTCATAGCAGACTTTAGAGCTTCTTGCTGGTAATCAAATAGTGTTATTTTATCAGAAAAATAAGATAAATTATGATCAATCCAACTTGAAGGGAGAGAATCGTAGGTAATCTCTTCAACCAGATCTTGATAGATTAGTGGGACTTTTTCATTTTTATTCTTAGCCATTATCACCACTTCCATCCTTCTCTTCGGAATAAATCAAAAATATTTATACATTCGATTCCAAAATACTGACAGACAAAAGGTATTGTTATCTTGTTACCTCTCAATTTTTCTTCCGTTACCACAATTTTCTTTTTATTGAAAGAGATTAAGGTCTGCTGTGCTTCTTTTTCCAATGCAATTGCGATTAAGAATGGATCTGCTTCTCCTCCTTGTGCTCTATGATCGACTAGTGCCCGGAAATCGTCAGTCTTAAGGATTTCCTTGACTATCTTAGTTTGCTGAGGGGTTATGTCTATAAATAACATATTTTTATTCTTTTTTGCCCAGCCATAGATATTATCGTTCTTTCTTTTCAATTCATCAAAAACCAATATTGATGACTTCAATCTGCCCTCTCTTACTAAATTTTCCATATTTGACCATAGACTTACAAATATATCATGCGGGTAGTCCTCTGGTTTTATTCGAATAAGAGATGATGCGTCAATAACATAGATATCCTCTACCATAGTATTATCCTCTTATCGTTGATAATATTTTTTCGTAATGTTTTGACTTTATTGCAAGGTAATCCAAAGCATCGTTGAGGGTTATAAACCTATTATTGACATTTGCAGATACGAGAGAGATAAATTTAGAACCTTTTTCACTAATGCATCGTATATCTGGTGGGGGACCGCCTTCACCACTCCTTTCTCTTTTGGGTCGTTCTATAACCTTTTTGTATTCTTCATCTGTAATATAGTTCAATCTTCGCATATTATAAAGAAGCATCCCTTTGCTTACTTTGTATCTTCTTGATAATCTGTTTAAAGTCTCTGTTTGGGTAAGAACGCCCCTATTTTGATTGAATATAGTCTTAGCTACATTCTCTGGCAGTAAAAATTCAGATGCAAATTCATTGCACCACTTTTCAACAATGTCTATATTAGTAGTCGTTCTATATAGGGTGTCTTCAGGGATATCAACCCCCTCTTTTTTCAAGATGATATGAGCAAATTCGTGCATAAGGGTAAATATTCTCCGTTGCATTTGATCCTTTGAATTTACAACGATCACCGGTGGTATATCATCTGCTAATGCAAATCCCCCGACATCTTCTAGAGGCATCGAAATTTGAAAAACGAGAACATTTCGGCTCTCAATAATTTCTCTCAGGGCATTGAACGCTTCATAAAAATCTCTCCACCTTTTTTGAACAAAATCTGTAATCTTAAAGAGGTTTCTATAATTTCTTCCCCACTCTCTAGCGCTATCAGTTAAATTTGCATAGGAAATATCCGGTGTGAGATCTATCTGCAAATTCTCCGCAAGTTCTCTACTGACATTTTGGAGGCGCCGAGCTGTTCTAATCGCCAAAATTGTTTTTGGGTCAAAAATTCCTTCCCTCCCCGGGAGCATTCTATAGTCCTTGGGTAATGGTTTTTCTTTTGGCGGCTCTGGCAGAAAAAATACTGCGATAGGTCGTTTTAAGTGTTTAGAGAGATTCTTAATCTGGACAAATGTTGGCTGTTTTCTCCCCTCAATCCATGCTTTGATAATGCTTTCACTAGTTTTGAGTTTTTTACTCAATTCTTCAATAGTATAGCCTGATGTTCGGATAGCCCATTCCATTACTTCCGGCTCAACATCAACGGTGAAAGATTTTCTTGTCATATTCACCACCATATCAACGGTTTAATCAGGTTAAAGTCAATGTCATCAAACTCTATCCTGCTTCCATCTTCAAAGATGACCGAATTTTTTTCAATCTTTTTTATCCACTTTCCAGTTAGATTTGATAATGTCTCAGCCAAATCTATATTCGGATAGATCTCATCAAAGTTTATTTTTATTTTGTTATTTTCATAATCCAGTTTCATAGCATCTAACAATTTAAGATCTTTCATGAAAACATACTGTTGGTAAATTGATTTATCATCAAAATTAATGAATGGATGAGATGGCTTATATACTGCCCTTCTCAAGGTTTGCTCGTATTGTTCTAGATCGTAGTATTTGAAGAAACCGCCACCTTGCCAATTAACTTCCTTTGAGATACCGCATGGTTCATGATTACCTTTCCCCGCAAGAACTTCTTTCATCCTTACTAAAACTCCTGCTTTGATGCCTTTTCTTTCTTCATAAGGATAAAAATGTTCGCCTACCTCTATACCAATCCATCTTCTACCAAGCTTGTGAGCAACTGCCGTTGTTGTGCCTGAGCCAAGGAAGAAATCTAATATTAGATCACCTTTATAAGAAGAGCTCTCAATAAATATTTTTATTAACCTTTCAGGATTTTGAGTTGGAAAGTCATAATACTCATTTGATACGCCTTGAACAACATGTATATCGTCAATCAAATTATCCAAGGGTCTTCCTTTCATTTCATGGAGATAGTTCTTTAATTTAGGAAATCCATTTTCATCTAATACAATTCTTCCTTCTTTTATATACTCATCAATTTTCTCTTGAGACATTCTCCAGTGATGACCTTTGGGAGGTGGAATCACCTTGCCAAAAAATTTTCTTGGAGGTCCATCACCCGGTGAATAAAAATTTCGAAGCAAGTATTTCCCTTTTTCATCTTCATATTTAAACCATTTCAAATATTTTTCATCATATGGAACATATTGTTGTTCATAAATCCAATCTTCTGATTTTGCAAAGGCATATATTGTATCTGTTACTAAAGCAAAACTTTTAAATTGCGATTTTGTCCCGGTAAATCTTCTCCAAATTATTTCACTTAAAAATCTTTCTTGTCCGAAAATTTCATTCATCAGTAGTCGCACAAACATATTGCCATTATAATCACATTTTACATATATCGTTCCTTTATTGGACAGAATATCCCTTGCTAACTGCAACCTATTTTCCAGTAAAGTAATCCATGTAGCATCTTTATATTTCACAGAATAGAAATAATCTGCATCCTGCTCTTTATTAAACGGCGGATCAATATAAATCGTCTGCACCTTCTCCCTAAATTTAGGTAAAACTGTCTTTAAAGCCTGATAATTCTCAGAATGAATAAGCCAGCCATCCAATTCGTTATCCAAGTCATCAAATAAAGAGAGTAACTCTAGCTTGATATCTTCATCAAAATATTTTGTGTCAATCGGCAGGAATTGATATTCTTTGCTCAGCTCCTTTCCATTTAGTGTATTTATAAACAATTTACTTTCATCAAAATCTTCCAGTATCCCTAATTCTTTCCATTCTCTTTTCTGTTTTTCAAAACCTTTATGTTTTACAATCTTTTCAATAAGCTCAATCCCACCCTCTTTCTTAGCAATTCTATCCAGTGTAATTACATAATTGCTGTTTAAAACAAATTTTGGCTTGTTCCAAATCTTGACCAATTCGTCTTCAAATTGAGCAACAAAATCTATTACCTTATATGCAATTTCCTTTAAAACTTTTAGCTGTCTCAATCTTTTCTCACTGAAATCGCTCTCATCGTCAAACAGATAATTCTTTAGCCATAAGTCAAACTGCTCCTTCAAGAACTGTTCGGCGTTCTTGTTTATAAAATAATCAACCTCATTCTGTTTTTTATAAGTCCTAAAGAGCTTTAAGAGTCTCTCCTCATCCAGATGAATATTTTTCTTTCTGAATGTCCTTAAAATCTCGTCTATTTTTGTTTTTCTGCCTCTTTCAGAATATAAAACATTGAATGTTATCTCCCTATCTTTTATTTCCTTTAATTCATAAATTATCTCTCTTTTCTCATTAGCTTTTTTATGCTGAAGTTTAGAGACGTCAAAATTTATCTTATATCTAACACCATTTTCATCAAAATCAATGGTTAAATTATTCCAGAGCCTGTCTGTCTTTACATAGTAAAGCATGTGTGTTTTCCAGAACAGTATAACATCTTTATTTGGTGAATAGATTCTTTCATAAACTTTTGATTTTAAAGGAGTATAATTAAAATATATGCTTCCTGACTCAGAGAAGTAGGTTTTAAAGAACGTGTATAGTTTATCAAACATTTCCTCCTTGAAATCTGGAAAATCCTTTGTCTTTTCTTCAATTTCTTTATTTAATTCTTTAAAAATGACATCAAAATAAGCAGACTTAATCTTCATTAAATTTATGAAGCCTGATTCTCCTTCTATCTTGGCTCCTATAAATATATCTTTTAGTTTATCAAAAAACAGTTTTTCTTTTTGGTTCATTTTCTCCACCCACTTTTTCCAATTCCTCTTTCATAAATGTTTCCACTTTTCGGGATAATATTAGTGAATTTTCTTCACAATACTTTTTATACGCTTCATAAATCTCTTCATCAATGCTGAGCGAAATCGTTTTTCTTGCCATATCAATCACCATTTGAATCTATATGAGCATATATGAATTCATTTAAATGTCTTTTGGACAACAGAGCCTCATTTACTTCTTTCTCATAGGCAGTTTTCAAATTTCATATAACATCGTCTTCTCCACCTCTCCCATCCTTTTCCATTCCTCCCCCACCCGCCCCTTCTCTCTCCACGTCTCTTCTTCTCTCCTCCACGCCTCTTTTGCTCTTTTCCCCTCCATCGCCACTCCCCTCATCGCCTTTTCCTCCGCTTTTCTTCCAGAACCACAGGAGGAGAAGTGCGAACAGGACTAACAGGACTGTGACTCCTGCAAAGCAGAGTGCTGGTGGGAGGCGGTCTTCTACGGGGGATGTCTCCGGGAGCGTGATGTCGTACCAGTCAACTGTGTTGTTCGTCGTTTTCGTCTCCCCTATCTTCCTGTCGCCCATGTAGATGTATATGGTGTCGCCGGGGAGGGTGGTGTGTTTCGTCACGGTGGTGTCAAATCTGTAAAAACCGTCCTGGACTGTTGTTTTATGTGTGTCCCCCGTGTTCGTGTTGAGCATTGTCAGGGTGATGCTGTCAACGGGCTTTCCGTCGCTGTATGTTATGTTGCCCTGTATGTAGTGGTATATGGCCATGACCACTCCGGTGTATGACGCCGTGGAGTGCCACCCCTTTTTTGAGACCATATCCACACTCACGGTGAAAACGTAGGGTCTGTCTGTTTCAACCAGCGGCACGTATAGGTAGGCAGAGTAATCCGCCCTGGACGTGTTGGCGAAGTGCATGGTGGTGTTTATTGCGGGTATGAAAATGGGGGAGGTGGTGTTCACCCACATCTCCATGGGGGTTATGGTGGTTTTGACAGTGATCTCTATTTCCAGGTCTGTGTCTCCTTTGACCACCCTGCCGTACCCAGTGTCAATGGTCGCTCTCAGCGGTGTGAAAGTGGCCCTCGCCTTTATGGGCAGTGATATGGGTGTGCCGTGGGTGGCGTTTGTGAATGATACTGTGCCTGTTATTTCTACGTACTCCGGCGGCGGGCTGGTGGGGTTCAGGGACAGGTTTATCATGTGCTGGCCCGGCTGCACGTCGCTCATTGTGATCTCTATGTCGGCGGGTTCGCCTGATGGCAACGGGGGGATGTCTGTGGCAATGTCTTCGCTGGACGAGACGGAGATTTCCATTTCCGGTGGCACGGTTATGGTGGTGGCAAGCGAGGCGGCTTTTTCGCTCCCGGTGTTGTTGAGGTAGAGCGTGAGATTCCACGTGCTGTCCCATGTGAGATATGCGGACGCTGGGACCAGGCGGGGGTTTATGCGGGCGGTGGACACGGCCACGATGAGGGCTTCATTTTTTCCTGCTGTGGGGTGGCCGTATATGTCCTTTCCCCCAAATGACACGTTAATGACGTACATGTCCCCGTCCTCTGCCCCCGGCGGTGTGGTGAAAACGATTTCCATGATGGCCTTTTCTCCGGGGCCCAGAGTTGTGGCATAGGAGAGGTACCCTGTGGATGCCACCCCATCCGGGAGTTTGTGGGAAACGAAGACCAGCGGGGTGTCTATGGAAACCGTGTGGTTTCCTGTCGTGTTGCCCGTGTTCTGCACCCATATGCTGAGCGATGTCTCTCCCCCCACTTCCACCGTTGAGTTTGAGAGATAGACCATCTCGTATATGTCTGCGTGGAGGGACAGGTTCGCCCAGATGGCCGTCTGCCGGGGGCGTATTTCTCTTATCACGAACGCCACGCCTTCTCCACCTGATTCTTCCTGTGCCACGGCGGGGACGGAGACGTTGACCGTGTCTCCGGGGTTGTAGTCGTAGATGTGAATCTCGTACACGCCGTTTGGGAGTGTTTTTTCGGACGACGACTCGCCCGTCCCGTTTTCCACCGCCTGGACAGGTACGCCTGCCAGGGGTTTTCCGTCGGATGCAACAACCACTCCCCGCACCGACAGGGGCGTCGGGAGGGTGATGTTCGCCCACGAGCCGGGCCCGTCTCCTATGTTGAACGACGCCGATGATGACAGGTTGTACACCCACGCCTGCACATAGACGAAGTTTCCGGGGAAAAAGTTTGTAAGAGACACCTGATAGTATCCATCGGAGTCTGTTGTGGTGTTTAGCGTCTCGCCTGTGTCCCTGTTGGTCACGTTTACCGGCACGTCCGCCATGGGATCTCCGAGGAGGTCATGCACATAGCCGTAGACAACGTAGATATCTGCGCCGGCAGCAGAGCCTGCTCGTCCGCTCTCAAAGTGGCCGAACTCGCCGGCCATGGACATGAAAAAGGGCGAAAGGACGAGCAGAAGCAGAACCGAGGCGATGTGCGCTGTGTACCTGTGCCCCGGGCGCATTGTGCGGATGTTTATTGGGCGCTGGCGGCGTTTTTTCATCGCATTTGTTATGCGTGTAGATGGTGAAATAGTTTTTTGTGCTCTTCGTCCTGCTGTCCATCTGGTGTGTCATCAATATTTTCTTCTTCCATGAACTCAAACAATGTGGGAGATTTCAGGTCTGCTATGTAGTGTTTGATCCTTTTTTCGGCGAGTTTAACGTATTCCTCGTTTATTTCGTATCCAACATAGTGGCGTCCTGTTCTGATGCACGCTATAGCTGTCTGTCCGCTGCCCATGAACGGGTCCAGGACCACGTCGCCCTCAAACGTGTAAAGTTGTATGCACCGATAGGGTAGCTCCACGGGGAAAGGGGCGGGGTGGCCTATTTTTCTGGCGGAAACCGCCGGAAAGGTCCACACACTCTTTGTGAATTCCAGGAACTCGTCTCTCGTTATTGTGCTCTGGCGTCCCGCCGGGTTTTCTCTTTTGAAAGTGTCTCTGGAAAAGACGAGGATGTACTCATGCACGTCTCTCAGGGATGGGTTTTTGGCGGAGCACCAGCTCCCCCATGCCGTTGATGGACTGGCACTCGTGTCTTTGTTCCAGATTATCTCCCCCCGCATAAGAAAGCCGATATCAAGCATGTCTTCTATTATAAAAGAGTGAATGGGTATGTACGGTTTCCTTCCCAGGTTTGCGACATTGATGCACACCCTGCCGCCCGGAACGAGCACCCGGTACGTCTCCTCCCACACCCGCCTCAGGAAGGCCCTGTACTCTTCCAGGGTTAGATCTTCATCGTACTCTTTTCCCACGTTGTAGGGCGGCGAGGTGACCATGAGGTGGACGCTGTTATCGGGTAACTCCTCCATTTTCTCACTTGATCTGCAGAAGATTCTATCCAACCTGTCCGGCGGGATTTCGTTTTCGGTGTATCTGACACGCTTTTCCTGGGGCAACGAATCGTAAAGGCGGCTGGAATAAAAAGGGGTTGAGTCGTGGCTTATACGCCCGGGAACGCCGAAACTGCTTGTCTTTGTCCCTTTTTTTCTTTTTGATTTGTTGTTTTTACCTTTGCCTCCGGTGTTGTTTTTATTCGCCACCGTTTCCACTTTTTTCCCGCCTCACCCACGTATATCTTTCTGCCGTTTATAATCCCTCCGTTTATAGTCCCTCCCGCTCTATCTCTATCCCCACCCTCTCTCCTTCTTCAAATGTGCCGCCTATGAGCTTTATCTCTTTTTTGTTGCAGTAAACGCCTATTCCCCTGACGGGCTTGTGGTTTGCTGTGAGGGTGAAGTCTGTGTTGAAAACCGTCCTGTGTCCGTTGAGATATTGTGCGGGTCTGATCGTGTGGTTGAAGAGTTTTAGCGTTTCCACTTTTCCGAAGATCACACCGTATCTGTAGTGGGGCATCCCTCCTTCTATGGGGATGCTCTCGTGAACTATTGGTGTCAGCGCTCTGTTTCCTGTGTGTGTCGGTTTGACCCAGTAGTATTCTGGTGTTTTTTCAACGACCTCAAACTCGGCTCCCACAGCCACTGGGACTCTTTTCAGCATGTGGGGTGTGATTGAAAAGGCCCCCCTGGCCCTGTATCTGTCGTTTATGTCTCTTATTTCGTAGTGGGCGTGTCTGTCGGACCACGGCATAAAGAAGCCAGAAGGTATCTGGTCGCCTATCTCGTCACCCAGACATACTTTCTCTCCGATGGCCACCGCCGGTTTAACGTGGAGGACCTTGAGACACGTTCCGTTGCCTGTTTCTATTATTGTCAGAAAATCCGTGTCCACCGGTATGTTTGTGGGTGTTCGTATCTTCCGTATCTCTCTCACCACGCCCTCTTCAAGGGGAAAGAGCGCCCTTTCTGGATAATAGACGTCCATGGCAGTTCCCGTTCTGTGGCCTGTGTAGGGGCTGTTGTGAAAACTGTACCATGCATTCTCTGGAAGGCGGAGGGTGAACCTGTGGACAGTTGCGATCTCCATCATGGCCTATCATCTCTGTCATCCTGGCGGGGTCCACACGCCCTCCTTTGTTGCGAACATTGCGTATCCTCTGGCGTTGGCCCACCACGGGTGGTGTTTGTCGTCCAGGGCGAAGTTGTCTCCCACTCCGATGTGGCATCCGCTCCAGCCGGTTTTTGTCCAGTTTACGAGCCATGTAACCGTCTTTGGGCCGTTTTGCTGGTTTATGCTATTTATGACTGCTGTGGCGTTGTCTATTGTTTTGTTGTGGTGGGGGATGGCGATAAGGTTCCACCCGGCGTGGAAGGTTATGTTCTGTGGCTGGTCTATGAGGGGGTGCTGTGGTGTCCATAGGCCGTCTGTGGAGGACCAGACGAAGTACCCCTCCGCCGGGTCTATGGTGAAGTTGTCTCTGTCTGGCATGGCTGATATCCATGTCTGCCATCTTGTGCCAAGCCATCTGCATATGACTGTGACGTGTATGCCGTTTTTTGCCATGTCCGCTGCTATGTCGCCCGCCCTCATTGGCGTCGTTGTGGGGTTTGTTATAAGGTTCCATCCGCGGCGTATGGTGGGGGTGGTTTTTCCTATGATGTTCGTGTTGTTTTCGGTGTTCCCGCTGGTGTCTGTTGCTCTTATGAGGTAGAAGAGGTTGTTGGATGTGGAGAAAGCCCCCGTGTGTGTCCAGTTTGTCGCTGTGGCGGGGAGGGTGGCGTTGGGGTTTGCAAAGTCAAAATTGTTCGGGTCTGTGGAGATGTATATATCGTACTGGGCGACGTCCGGGGATGGCGAGGGGGTCCATTCCAGCGTGAGGTTTTCTCCCTCTCTTGTGATGTTTTTCCATGTAGCTGGCTGTGGGGGTGTTATGTCAAGGGTTGAGATGGTTATATTGAACTCTTTGTCTGGCTGGCTGGTGTCTGCTGTTGTGTTGTTTTGTCCGCTTTTGCCGTCTTTGGTCGCTGCACCCGTGATGGTGTCTCCGTCTGCTATATTTGAGAGAGTGACTGTGTAATAGCCAGTGTCGTTTGTTGTCGTTGTGAGGGACTCTGTTGTGCCTGTGGTGTCGTTTATGTACACTGTCGCCCCTGGCACGGGTGTCCCGTAGCCATCGTAAACGTGTCCATATACTATGTATGGGGTTGGTGGAGCGCCCCGGGTGTCCTGGACGAAAAGGGTTGGCGCTGTGAGGGGAAGGATTATTGCGAGGAGGAGTCCCCCCACGGTGAGCGCTGTTGTCACAGAGGTTTTTAGTGACGTAAGCGGTGGGGTTTTATTTTTCCCCCACCTTTTTTTGTGTCTCCTCCCCTTTTCTCTTTTTTCTTCCATTGAGTCCTCCCACCACTAACACGAACATTGCCAGGGACGAGAACACGGGCACCATGTCGTAGGAGAACTCCGGTATGACCCAGACGATGGCGTCGTTGCTCTTTATTCCTGTGCTGTTCCCTGTCCACTGGGATGTTGCGTTGTTCACCAGGGCGTGCCAGTAGTTTGACCCCGTGTATGTGACGTTTATCCTGAAGGAATAGTTGCCCGCGGGGACTCCGTGGAAGTGCCACGAGTATGTGTTTCCTGTATTAGACCGGGTCACGCTTGATATTCCTGTCTCGTGCACCAGCTGTGAAGAGTTGTCGCTCAGGTATGTCAGCTCCGAGGGCAGTGTGTCGTTTATCCAGACGTCAAGTGTGTATCCCGTGACGTTGAAGTAGATAGTGTAGTAGAAGACGTCTCCGTTCCATGTGAGTGTCTTGCTGGCTGTCTTGTTGACATAGACCCATGTTGGTCCTCCGCCTGTTGGGAATGTGAAGTTCACCCACGTACCGGGTCCTGCGAAGTTGACGCTCTCTGTGTCGTTGTAGACGGTTATTCCGCTGTAGTTGGCTGTCCCGTTTATGGGAGAGCCGTCGGGGAAAGCGTTTGTGTCAAACTGTACCTGGTAGTAGCCGTCGCTGTCCGTCGTGGCGTTCTGCCAGACCTCGTCACCTGAGAGCGTGCCGTTGGCCAGGGAGTTGTCCGGGTCTATGGTTATGTTGACCTCTGCCCCCTCTATGGGTGCTCCTGAGAGGTCCGTACAGTACCCGTAGACGAGGTAGAGCGGCGGAGGCGGGCTGGCGGGTCCAAGGGTGAAGTTGAGCCAGCTGCCCGGCCCGCTGAAGTCAACGGTTGTCTGGTTGTAGGCGGTGTAGGATGTGGTGTTGGCTGTTCCGTTTATGGGGTCACCGTTGGATATCCCGCCCGTGTCAAACTGTACCTGGTAGTAGCCGTCGCTGTCTGTGGTTGTGGTCTGCCAGATTTCGTCGCCTGTGAGCGTGCCAGAGGTTGCGAGGGAGTTGTCCGGGTCTATGGTTATGTTCACGGTGGCTCCCTCCACCGCTGCTCCCGATTCATCATAGACGTATCCATAGACGAGGTAGAGCGGCGGAGGCGGCGTGACGTTGCCTTTTACTGTGAGGTTGAGCCAGTTGCCGGGCCCGGATGCGACGGTTGTGTTGTCATCTCTGGCCCCGTTGTAGATTGTGAACGCCCATATCTGGTCTCCGCTGTATACCTCGCCGTCCTGCCAGGTGACCTGGTAGTAGCCATCGCTGTCCGTCGTGACGTTGTATGATACGCCCGTGTTGTTGTCTGTGACGTTAACCCACTGGCTGGTGATGGGGTTTCCGCTCTCGTCGTAGACGTATCCATAGGTTGTGTATGGTGAGAGGGGTGCCCCGCTCACAGTAACGTTTGCGTCGTCTTTGCTCTCGGGCATGGCGGCTCCCGTGGTGTTTGTGTAGTTGAGGTATGCCCAGTTCTGTTTGAGGCCGTTGTAGTCCATTTTGACGGTTATGGTGAAGCTGTGATCTCCCGGTTTCACATCTGTGAAGTTGAACCAGAGGTTCTGTCCGCTGACACCGCTTGACACGTATTCTGCGAGTGTGTTCGCCGTGTCGCTGACATAGCTCACGCCGGCTGGGAGTGTGTCGTTTATCCACACGTTTGTGGCTGTTCCGAAACCGGTGTTGTTGAAGTATATGGTGTACAGCACCTGGTCGCCCGCGCTCGCTGTGGAGACGTTGGCCACTTTGACCACGTCTATCCACGGCTCTCCGTTCTGGAGCTGTATCGTTCCAATGGCCTGAGGCGGGCTGCCTGTGAGGGTTATGTTTGTGTTGTTGTAGCCGTCCCATCCACCCTGGACAGTTATGTTTATGAGGTCTCCACCTGCCGGGGAGTAGCCGTAGATGGCTCCGAGGTCTGCTGTGAAGTTGCCGTTCGCATCCGTCATTACGGATATGGTCTGTCCGTTGTGTTCAAGGTAGACGAGGGCATACTGTGCTGGCTGGCCGGTGGTGTTGAGCACTGTGCCGTAGACAACGTAGGATGATGGTGGTCCTCCGCCTGGCTCTGTTGTCACGTTCCATGCCTCTGTGCCGTTGGCTATGGCTCCGCCGTCGTTTCCGCGGTAATAGGTGTATGTGGTGGCGCCCACAGTGACGTTGATTAAGTAGTAGTAGGTGGTGCCGGCTGTCAGCCCTGTTATGTCAAACTTGTGCGCCTCGTTGGGGGAGTCGTAGGATGTCCAGTTCCACCTGCTGAGGTCTGTGTAGTTCTGGTCTGCCCAGCCGACGGCGCAGCTGTAGTTGTAGGTGGTGTAGAAGGTCACCGAGAAGGTGTTGTCTGTGAGGTTTGTCACGGTCACATTGTGCGGTGTGGAGACGTTCGTTGAGTCAACGCTCATGGGCGTTGGTGTGGGTTCTGCTATCGGCTCCATGCCCGGCAGATACAGGTCTCCCACGAGTGGTTCGTTCAGCGAAAACCTGTCCCTCCCCGGTGTGGGCGTGGGCGATGGTGTGGTGCTGAGCGGGTTCGTGTTGCTCTGGGCACCCAGAGTGAAGCTGCCCAGGTCCTGTGGCGATGTGCCGCTGACCGTTGCTGTGGAGGTGTTGTGTCCATATGTGCCTGCCTGGAACTCAAGCGATATGGTGTCGCCGACGGAGGGAGAGGCTGGCCCTATGTCTATCGCGAATTTTCCTCCGCCGTAGGTGAAGTTGCTGAAGGTCTGGCCTTTTACGGTGGCGTATACTATGGTTCCGTTGGGATATGATGGATCGCCTGATATGGTGCCGTAGATGACATATGAGTCGGGCGGCTGCGATTCCGCTGCGGGTGTGTGGACCGTCCACGGCCCGTACCATTTGCCGTTTGAGGAGATGTTGTAGGTGTATGTGGTGTCCGGTGTCAGGCCGGTTACCACCACGTAGTGCGTGGAGCCAGAGTATCCGCTTCCTCTCACGTCGTAGACTGTTGTCGTGGGTGTTCCAGCGCCATACACTATGTATCCTTCGCAGTCTCCATCTGTCGCCCACGAGACGGTGAACGACGTGGGTGTTATGTCCGTCGCTTTCTGTATGAAGGTTGAGCCGGTCACAGCGGAGTCGCTCGTGTCCTCGTCTCCGTTCCACACTGTTATCTTGAAAGAGGCTTTTATCGTCCCGGGGTTGCCCAGGGTGGAAGCATCGGCCGATGTCTCAAGTTTCTGTCCCGCTATAGCCGCTGGTGTGGAGCCGAGGTCTGTCCAGTCGTTGGTGTTTATGTCATATTCGTAGAGGTGGCTCTCCAGCACGGCCCTGTCGTGTGCCTTTATGACTATGGCGTGGTCCGCCCCCACCTCTCCGTTCTGGGTGCTGTACCCTGTGGTGTTGTCGTTGTCGCTGTCTATGTAAACGGTTATGATGTCCTCGTTGCTGGTGGGTATGTTGAGTCCCGGGGCCGGGTTGATGGCCACGGTGTAGTCGCCGTCGTACCACTCTGTGCTGTTCCAGTTGCTGGCCGCGTCAACCGCTTCTATGTGGTAGGTGAGGGTGCCCTCGTGGACCTGGGCGGGTATTGTGTAGGTGTAGAGGCCACCGCCCTGGTCAGTCATCGTGCCGTTGACCGTGTTGCCGTCAACATCCGTGTAAACAACGTATGCCCCGCTCACTCCGTCGGGGTCTGTTATGGTGGCGTTTATCTGTATGGACAGGCCAACCGTGCCCGAGGTTACGGGAGTGTGGTCTATGCGTGGCTTGTTTCTGTCGTATATGAGGAGCGTGCCCGTTGCCACAGACGGGCCGTTGCCCTGGTCGTCGCTGGCGGATATGGTGTAGGAGGCCACGCCGACGCTGTTTTCGGTTATCTGCCAGGTGTAGTTGTCGCCGTTCTGTGATGTGGGCGACAGGCCTGACTGTTTGCTGCCGTTTGGCGATGTGTATGTCAGGGATGGGGTGGTGACGTTGGAGGTGTCCGTTATGGTGGCGTTGATGTATATGGTCGTTATGAACTGGGGGCTCTCTGTTGTGTCAACTATGTCCGGAGGCGTTGTGTCTCCTCCGCCTCCTCCCGACGGAGATATGGTTATTGTGCCTGTCACCTTGTTGCCGTTTCCGCTTGTGTCGTTTGCCCATATCTCGTAGTCTATCGTGCCAGGGCTGCTTGTGTCCGAAAGTGAGGCGTCTCCGAAGCAGTTTCTGTACCTGTCGCCGCCGGTCGGGTCCAGTGTGAGGTTCGTGCCGACGGCTATCCCGTCTATGTTGTTCACAGCCAGTATTTCCGCCCTGTGCTGGTCAAGGGCGACGTTGTCCGTTATGTCCGCTTCTATGTAGATGGAGATGGCCGCGCCTGTCCACGTGAAAGAAGTCTGGGTCTGATCTGTTATGCTCGGCGGATCCGTGTCTCCCGGCGATGGGGTGGTGGCAAGGTTGTCTATGGCCGTGTCCACGGGTATCTTGACCCCGTCGCCCATGGCCCCCTCAACGTCAACGTAGAACGCTGCCGTGGTGGACGTGAGGTTTGTGTCGTAGTTGAGTATGTCGCCCTGGCTGCTTATGGCGTCGTTGGCGTCCGTTCCGGCGGGGGACTGCCACTCCGCGAAGAGCCCGTCCACCACTGGTCCGGAGGGAGCGGATGAGAGGTATGCGCTCGCCAGGTCGGACGTGGTTATTGAGTATTTGCCAGCAGCGGTGCCCACTCCTGAGACTGTGAGAGTTATCGCTGTCCCCGCTGTGCCCGTGGTGTTGACGGCCACATAGAGGGTGGTGGTCGTGTCCACGGCTATGGACTGTGGTGTTATTGGCACGGTCACGGTGGCTGATGCGGGGGATGTCACCTCCCCCAAGAGGTTGGTGAGTGAGGAGTCGGCGTAGACGCCTATTGCTGTTATGTCAGCCAGGGGTGTCGTGGTGTACGGGTGCACTTCCACGGTTATGCTGTTAATGGTCATGTCCACTCCGCGGGCTGTTATGTTCGTGGAGAGCATCAGCTGGGCTGTGCCATCGCTGGCTATGGTGCCCGTTGTCTGGGATGTGGCAACGGTCTCTGCCACGCCCGTGTCATTTGCGTATATAGTGTAGTTGAAGAACTCCTGTGTGGATGTGTTGTCTGCGGCGTTGAACAGGAGGTTCATGTCACCTGTCCCGCCTATGTCTGAGAGGGGTGTTTCCACGAGTATGGTGCTGCCGTTGATGGAAACCTTTGGCACAGAGCCAGTGTCGCTCCACGTGCTCCAGTCGTCCTGTGCGCTCCCGCCATAGGAGTATATGTGGGCGTTGTAGAAGGTGCTGTCGTTCCCGAACAGTTCTATTAGATAATCGGCCCCTATGCCGTGTATGTGGTATCCTCCAGTGCTGTCGGGGTCTATGTAGTACCCGGTTGATGGGTCCATGTCGCTGTCTATGAGTATCCTGTATGTGTCCCCGTCCGGTCCAGGGTTTGCGAAGGGTGTGCCTGAGACGTTGAGATAGACGTAGAGGGTGCCGCTGTCCACCACGACCTTGGCGGAGGTGTAGTCCATGTCAGCCCCATAGCCCTCTGTTGCCTCGTTGTACCACGGATAGGACGTGAAGGCGTTGAACGGGTCAAGGAGCGTTATGTCGTCTATCTTCTGCGGAGACGTTGATGTTCCAACGTTGTATGTCCCGCTCAGCGGGTATATCCCATCGGCGGCTCCCTGGTATCTGAGGTGTATTGTGGCGCTGTCTATCTCTGCACCCGTTAGCGGCTGGCCGGTGGTCTGGTCTCTGACGTTCCCGAGGTCAAGTATGTACTGGCCGTTTGCGTCTGTCGCGGTTGAGATGGTCGTGCTGGTGCCGCCGTAGCCGTCAAGGTATGCGTAGACGAGACAGTTCTGGGCTGGCGTGCCCCCTCCTTTCGCATAGACGGTCCCGTATATCACAAAGGAAGATGGGGGGCTGTCTGGCTGTGGCTCTGTTGTGACCTCCCATGGGGGTCCATCGCTGTCTGCTGTGCCGTCGGCTCCCTCGCCGTATGTGACCCCGTTGGAGACTATCTTGAAATAGTATTTTGTGGAGGCATTCAGGTCGGTTATTTCAACCCTGTGGGTGTCCTCTCCTATGGGGTCGTCGGCTGTCATGTTCAGGTTTCCGCTGCTCAGCCCGTATATCACGCTCCCTGAATAGGAGCCGTCTGTTGTCCACGAGACCACGAAACCGGTGTCTGTTATGTCGGTTATCTCAATGTTGCTCGGATACCCTGCCACAGACTGTGTTGTCACAACGGGCATGGGCGGGAGCGGATCTGTGCGTTTGAGCGTGAATGTGCCAAGGTATTCTCCCGTTGAGAAGGTGGTCGTCCTGGCAGATGGATAGATGGGCTGGATGGCTGTGTGGGTATATGTGAGTGTTCCCGGTTTTGTGGGGGACATGCCTCCGATAGTTGAGAGGGGTTGAGGCGTGGTGCCGGTGAGCGTGTGGGCGTCCCATGACCCATAGGGCGTGGGCGAGAATCCTTCCTGTCCGCCGTCAAACCTGAGATAGACCGTGTCTCCGGCCACTGGCGTGTAATAGTCCCCTCCGGGCAGCGTTGCCGTTCCGAGGTCAAGTGTGAAGTTGCCGTTCGCGTCCGTGTACGTGGATATGGGGAGGGTGGTCTTCGTTCCGTCGGCGCTCTGAATCTTTGCGTAGACGAGGACGCCTGAGACTCCCACCCCTGTGACCTGTCCATATACGAGGTATGATCCGGGTACGGTGTCTGAGACAGGGTGGGTGGTCACGGTCCATGGCTCTCCGTTGTTGTCGTATGTGCGGCTGTCCATGATTATCTTGTAGAGATATGTTGTGGCGGGGCTGAGGTCTGTAACGGTCACGCTGAAGGTGTCGGACGTCCCGCCTATGTTGTTGTCGTATGTCTGCTGGTCTCCTGTTGTGGACCAGTCGCCATCATAGTCCACGACTACACTGCCCGTGGTCGCGGCGGTGCTGTTGACCCACGTAACGGTGAAGGACGTTGCCGTGATATCGGTTACCACGACGTGGAGGGCCATCTTTGTGAGATTGTGGAGAGGCGAGTAGTCCTCGTCTCCGGCCCAGTTTACGACGTGTATGAGTGTGCGCACCTCTGCACCGTTTGAGATCCCGAGGGAGGAGTATGGTATTGATGTCTCCATGCTGGTTTTGTTGAGTGCCACGGGCACGGTGCCTTTGAGGTCCCAGGTGTTTGCGGATATGTTGTAGAGGTAGTATTCGCTGGAGATGACCGCCCTGTCCTGTCCCCTGACAATAATAAGGGCATCGGCTCCTATGTAATAGCCGGGCTCCTGGTATCCTGTGGCTGTGTCCATGTCGGTGTCTATGAGGATGTAAACCACGTCCTCCCCTGTTCCCGCCTCAACGGATGGGAGGGACGCCGCCGGGTTGACTGTGAGGGCATAGTCAGCGTAGTACCACTCTGTGCTGTTCCAGTTGTTGGCCGCGTCAACCGCCTCTATGTGGTAGTATACGGTGCCGTCGTGAGGCTGTGCAGGTATGGTGGCTGTGTAGAGGCCTCCGCCCTGGTCTGTCATGGTCACGTTGTGACTCCCACCGTCAACGTCCGTGTAGACCAGGTAGACGTTTGAGACGCCATCGCTGTCTGTCACGGTGGCGTTTATGGTGGTGTTCACCCCGGCTGTTGTAGAGGATACAGGTGTGTGGACTATGAGCGGTCTGCTGCCATCGTATATGGTGACCGTAGCCTGTCCCTGGCCTGTGTCAGAGGAGTTGTCTGTGGCTGTGACGGTGTATGTGTACGTTCCGGGGGTGTTGAGAGTGAAGTTCCACCAGTAATATGCGTCGGCCGTTCCCTCTCCCGATTTTCCCGTGGGGTTTGCTGGCGGGGTGAAGACGTATCCATCTGCACGCGTCATGTCTCCCAGAGTCGCCCCTGATACCGTTCCGTCGCTGTCTGTGACACGTGCCTCTATGGTTATCTCCCCTGCGAGCTGTGGGTCCTGGGTGACTGAGAGGTCAACCACCGGCGGGGTGTTTGTCCATGCGCCTCCCCCGCCTCCTCCTCCGCCGCCTCCGGACGATGATACGGAGACGGTTCCGCTCACGGAGGCCCACTGGCCGGCGCTGTCCCTGGCGGAGATCGTGTAGTCCACCGTGTCGCCATCGGAGTATGTTTCTGGCGTGGTGTATGCGTAGTCGTCTCCGCCTGTGTTTGTCATGCTCTTGTTTGCTTTTCCTCCGCCAGGGAGGGTGTATTCAACCCAGACGCCGCCGAGAGGCGGGTTGTCGTCTGTGACCGTGGCTGTGAAGGTTATCTGTCCGGGGTCCTGTGTGCCGGCGGTTGTGTCTGTTATGCTGGGCGGGCTGTCCGATGGTGGCGTGGACGGGGACGTCGTGGGCTCTGTTGAGATGGGCAGGTTGTAGGGTATTTTCACCCCCGCGGCCATTCCGCCCACGACGTTGAGGTAGAAGGAGAGGTTTGTGAGGTCTCCGCTGTCCACTGCCATGGAGGCGATGTCTATGCTCTCATCGGATATCTCTCCCGTGGAGTCACCGAGCGGGCTGTTCCAGTCGGCGAACATGCCGTCAACCACTACGGTGTCCGTGGGCCCGCCCAGGTAGGCGTTGGGCATCTCATAGGTGCAGAGAGATGTTATGGCGGACGTGGTGGCCGTGGCGTCTGAGACATACATGCTTATGGCATGGCCGTATACCGCTGTGGAGTTCACGTCAATGGTGAGCGTCAATTGAACGGGCGTGTCCTGTGTCAGAGCTATGTTCAGGCCGGAGAGGGTGACTGTTGTGCCTGTCACCGTCCCTGTCACCCCGTTCAGGTTTACGGCGTCTATGTCTGAGGGTGTGGCCGTGCTCCAGTTGTAGAATGAGAGTTTGAGCGTGTCAACGGTGAGGTCGCTTCCCCTCGCTATGAACGTGAGGTTCATGTACGCCTGGTCCGGCTTGCCGATCTCCATTACTTCCGGCGCCTCGCTACGCTGTATAATCTGGAGTGCGGCATATGGCGAGTCAGAGACAACATAGTCTCCGAGGTCCAGGGTGCCCGTGTCCATTGACGAGAAGAACAAAACGTGCGGCCCCGTTGGGGTGCCTATGTCCGCGGAGGGTACCTCCATTTTGAGTGTTGTGCCGCTTATATTGGCGTTGACCGTTCCAACGCCGTTCCAGTTCCAGTCCCTGCCTGTTCCGCCGTACTGGTAGAGTATGGCGTTTATTATGGTGCTGTTCTGTCCGACGACCTCAACCATGTAGTCCGCTCCTATGGGGTCAACCCGGTATCCTGTCGCCTCGCCGTTCTCCCTGTCCGGGTCAATGACGTAGCCAGTGGCGGAGTCTCTGTCCGTGTCTATGAACACGCCTATGGACGCGTATCCGCTGGTGTTGAAGGGTGTGTCGCCCATGTCCGCCCACGCGTAGTAGTTGTCCACGCTGCCGTCGTAGAACCATCTGAACCGTGATAGGTCCGATGTGGATGGTGCGCCGTCGTTGTCCCCCGCCCTGTCCGGATACCACGGAGCGGTGGTGTTGTCCGGGAACGCTCCCTCAAGCACGAAGGTGCCAAGGTCCTGTGGCGATGTGCCCTGGACTGTGTTTGTTGTGTTCCAGTCTCCCAGGGGCCGTGGGTGTATCCCGTCGCCTCCGCCGTTTATTCTCACCTTTATGGTGTCCCCCGATGTCACAGTGTAGTTGGGTATCGTGGAGAGGTCAACAGAGAACTTGCCAGAGGCGTCGGTGAGCGATGCCAGGGGGCCGAATGTGGCCGTGCCGTTGTCTATCTCAACGTAGACCGCCACGTTGTCCGCAGGTGTTGTGCCGTCGGATTTCACGACTGAGCCGGTGACCACGTAGGACGCCGGCGGAGGGGTGAGGGATATGTCCCCTATGTTCTGGGGCTCAACGGATGTGTCAACGACGAAACTGGTGCTGTTCTCTCCCGGAGAGCCAGCCATGACGAACACGCTTATCTGGTCTCCGTCTGTGATGTTGTAATAGGATGTTGAGTTCCTCATGTTCCCCAGGTTTATCACGAAGTTTCCGTTGCTGTCCGTTATATTGGATATAGGCCCATAGGACCCGTGGCGCATGTAGACCAGGGCTCCATCCACGGGTGTGCCACCGCTGTCAACGACCCTGCCTGTGACCACATGACTCTCTGGCGGGTTGCTGGCGGGCTCGGGCAGTGTCACAGAGCCATAGGCGCCTGTGTATCCCGGAGATGAGGCGTTGTACCACCATGGCCCGCTGGTGGAGAGGGAGTCTATGGAGACCATGTGGGTCTCATAGGCACCGGCTCCGCGCACGTCCTGTACCTCTGTTGAGGGCGGAATCTCCGTGCCATAGTATGCGCTCCCGCTCACGGCCGAGTCGGTCACCCAGCTTAGAACGAAGCCGCTCTCTGTGACATCCGTGATGTTAACAGACGGGAATGGGAGGACAACAGCCCAGGGGGCTCCGCTGTTGTCGTAGTAGTCGCCGCCGGAGTATATGCCGAAATAGATTGTGTCAACGGGTGTGAGCGTCCTTACCTCGCAGAAGTGGACGTCGTCCGACACGCCGCCCCGCACATCTCCAGCGTGGAAGCGAAGGTCTGAGGGGCTGGTGCCCCAGGCAACGTATCCTGTGACATAGGATTCTGTGACCCATGAGACTGTGAAACCGTACGAGGAGACGTTGGCTATTACGACGTCCACGGGCGCGCCTCCCGCTGATCTGGTGTTCCCCATGTCCCCTGGTATGACCACGTCTGCGCTGTCCTCTTTTGCTCCATCAAATTTCTCTGTGTCTTCCCATCTCTGGATGTACAGAAAAACGGATGGGGCGCCGGAGGCGCCGAGCATGGACCACGACACGTGGGCCTCAAATTGGGACGCGGCTGAGACGCCCAGGGCGTTTGTCCCTGTCGCCAGCGGGTCCCAGCGGAAGTCATATCTGTTGCTCCCGTTGAAGCGCCACAGCTCGGTGGTTAACGCGCTGTTGTATCTCCCACTGGAGACGAGCACGTATTCCGCTCCGATGGGGAACTGGCTCATGGGCCTGTAGCCCGTTGAGGGGTCGCTGTCCGTGTCAATGAACACGTAGAGGGTGTCCGCCGCCAGGTGGGGTATGTACATCCCACCGGCTCCAGGGCCTGTTTCTGGCAGGGTTGTGAAAGTGAAGTCCTGGGAGACCGTCTCCATGCCGTCCCTGTCTATGGCTGTTATCCTGTAGTGGTAGACGGTGTTTGGCTGGAGGCCCGTTATGGTCACACGGTGTATCCATGTGAGGTTGTCGTCTGTGTGCCTCTGGCCGTAGGAAGTCGTTGTGCCGTATTCAACCACGGCTGTGGTGCGCTCGTTTGTCATCCATGTTATGGTGACTGCACGTGCCTGTGGGCTGGCTGTGGGCAACCGGACGAACATGGCTGCGGTGTTGGGAGACACCGTTGTGAACGTGAGAGGCGGCTTTGACTGGGGCGGGTACATAACCGTCTCGCCGTTGTTGGTGGTTGAGACACGGTAGCTGTACTGCTGGCCCGGCTGGAGGCCCGTGACGTTGACCACGTGTTCCGTTCCCTCTTCGCCGGTGTAGACCTGGCCGCCTATGGTGACCTGGCTGGTCCCGGGGAGGTTCGTGCTCCATGTTATTATGGCAAAAGTTTCTCCGGTCATAACAACCGGGGCTCTGACTATTTCAAGGTGGAGGGGGGGCCTGCTTGAGGGCCTGAGAGGGACGTCTTCTCCGGCGAAAAACGTTCCGCTCACACGGGCGTAGATATCCAGGTAGTCCTCTGTGGGGTCTGTCATGGCTGAGTACTCAACCAGGTTTATGTTGTCGTCCTCAGCGTCCATCTGGCTGTCTGTCGTCGTGGACGCAGATGCCCAGTCGTCAAACAGACCATCTATTACAACATGGTCTGTGGGGGCGCCTATGTATGCCCTGGGCGTGCTCTCTCTCTCCACCATTGCAACACCGCCTGAGACGTCCGCCGAGACAAGGTTAAGGCCGAGGTGTCTCCCCGATGCCACCCCGCTGTCTATGTTCACCGCGACAAACAGGGGGTGTTGCTGGCCAGGTATAACGTCCACCCCGCTCAGGGAGATCGGCGTCCCTATTCCACCCTCGCCCACCATCTGTGTCATGGCCTCGTCGGCGTAGATTCTTATGTGCACATCCGTCCTGCTCACAGCGTATGCTGGGTCTCCGACCACCTGTTCAAAGGTGAGAGACACGATGTTCACGTTTTCTCTCTGGGATGTGATGTCAAGGCGCATGAACGGGTTGTTGGTGGAACCCGGTGCCAGGGGGACGCTGCCCACTGCAGACCTCTGGATGATTACCATCCCACCTCCGCTGGTGGCGAACGGGGTGTCAGAGAGGTCTTTTCTGAGCCCGTGGTCTGCGGTTTCAACCAGGAAAACGGGCTCGTCATCTTCGGACATGTTCAGCCCGCTAACAAAGGTCTGGATCTCCAGATATGTCCCTCCGGTCCGCGCCATGGCCTTCGCCCTCTGCCCTATGGCGTTCCAGTCCGCCCCGGCATCCGATTTGAGCGTGTATGCAGAAACGGAGATTATTCTCCCATTTGCTCCGGTAACAACTACTGTTGCGTCGGCGCCCAGGCCTCTGACCTGGTAGCCGGTGGACGGGTCTCTGTCTATGTCCATGAACAGGTACACGACGTCCCCATCCTGGTCGGCGAACGGGGCTCCCGCGAAGTTTAGCAGAGCCGATACCTTGCCGTAGGATATGTTAGCACGGTATTCTACCAGGTCAATGTTGGGGTTGTCCACGTCTCCCCGGGTGTCAGCCCACGCCGGAGTAGAAGACCAGTCGTCAATGTTGCCGTCAACCAGAATGCCCTTCGGCCCCTTTTCCTCTGTCGGCAAACTGGTAAACATCAATACGCCGGCCCCGGAAGATACCAGCAGAACCGCCAGCAAGACTATGACTATCAGCTCCCAGGGACGCTGTTTCTCTTCAATCAGACGCACGCCGCTGCCCCGCTGGAAACCGGCGCCGTTGACCAGGCCGTTGCCATTTGTGAGCCCACGCCCACGCCCATTCGTTAGGCCACCGGAGCCGTTTGTGAGACCGTTGCCATTTGTGAGCCCGTTACCGTTGGTCAGCCCGTTACCGTTGGTCAGCCCGGCGGCCCGGGTAACACCGGCCCCGCCGCCGACCATTTCGGGTATTAGATATTCTCCCTCAACACCTCTCTCTGCTTCTTCTATCTCTTCTTCTATCTCCTCCTCTTCGCCCCCGAACTCACCCTCAAACTCAACACCACAGTAGGGACAGACCGTTGTGTCCTCTGTTATCAGCCCCCCGCACTCGGGGCACTCGTAGAGTTCCACACCACATGAGGGGCACACGACATCGTCGGGGCTAAGAGGAGAACCACAGTTGGGACAGAAAAACTCTTCTCCTTCCGGCGCTCCCAGTTCCTCATCTTCCATGGAACCGTATTCGCCGTATTCTTCTTCCGGTTCCATCCCGTATTCTTCCTCAAATTCCTCTTCAAACGAATAACCACAGACCTCACAGTATGTGGCATCGTCTTCCATTTCGGCTCCACAGTTCGGGCACACTTTAGGGCTCATGCTACCTCACACTCCGAATATGTTTAAATCTCTTTCGGAAAAAGAAAGAGAAAGGAAGGGGGTTGGTTGTTGGACTAATACGTCACCTGCGTCTGGCTCTTGAGCCACATCCAGTATCCCTGTTTCGGATACATGGTCTGGTCGTTGTGCGTGGTCTTTGAGCCAGTGCTTGAATCGTACTGCTGGATTGTCGCTGTGCCATAGGCCTGGGCAGCCTCGTCCCAGTCGGTTATGTACCCGCGCATGCCGTTGTAGTACGTGTCGTTCACCAGGTCTATGTAAGCGCTGGCCTGTATGTTGGTAGTGTTGAACCATCCTATGAGGTTCCACGCACCAGCGGTGTACTTGAAGGTCATCGTCCCCATGGCTGTCTTGTTCAATCCATAGATGGTGGCATCAACAGCCGAGCTGGCCGTGTCCAGGTAGACCCAGTAGCCGTAGCCAACGTCCATCTGGAAGTCCGTGGATCCGCTCGCAACGCTGTAAGTTATGTCATATGAACCACTGCCAGCATCCCAGTGGACTATGTACTTCGGCGTGCCGCCCGCAGCCGTTATAGCATCGGCGAGCTGCGAAGCATTAAGATGTCCCTGTGTGCTGTTGTGCACGTCTAGGGATATGAGGTTCCAGCCGGGCTCAAAGTGTATGGTGCTTGCCACCTCCGCACTGGATACTGTATACTGACATAATGTATCATTTGTTGGTGGTGCAGCCTCATAGTTGCCTCCATTGTCATGCGCCCTTGTATAAAACTCATAGTAGCCTGTGCCATTCGGGAAGTCAAAACTCCAGCTCCATGGTGCTGCTGTATCAGTACCAAACAGTGTCCAGGCATCCCATGTGCTGTTGTCTGTGCTATACCTGTACCACAGCTCAACATCTGCCACTCCTGAGCGGTCATCACTCGCAGTAGCATTAATCGTGATTGGAGATGTGCTCTGGACATAGGGACTGATAGGATCTGCAGAACTTGTTGGCGCAGTGATATCATAGCCACAATATGCGTCTGGACTGCTCAAACTGGGCAGACTCTCCTCGTTTGTAGCATTATCTATGGCCTTTGTAGTGAAATTGTACCACCCCTCACCATCAGGGAAAGTGAAACTGAAACTCTGCGTCGTCCACGGATCCAAATCATGATCAAAGTACGTCCACGAACTCCAGGTAATGTTGTCACTGCTATAACTATAATACAAACTCACATTTGCCAACCCGCTTGTACCATCACTGGCTGTGTAGGTAATCGTGATCGGCGAAGTATTCTGCCAATAAGGACTAATCGCATCAACACTGCTCGTCGGAGCAGTTTTATCATAAGCACACGAGGCATCAGCAGTGCTCTTTGACTCAGCATTAGAAGCGTTGTCCGTAGCTATGCTGTAAAACTCATAATAGCCCTCACCGTCAGGGAAAGTGAAACTCCAGCTCCAACCATCACCACTGGTCGTATCCGTCCCAAACAGCGTCCAGCTGCCCCACGTAGAGTTATCACTACTATACCTGTAATAGAGGGACACGTTTCTCACACCGGCCAGGTTGTCACTGGCAGTCGCTGTAATGGTTACAGGCGAAGACGTCTGCCAATAAGGCGATATAGCATCAACACTACTCGTGGGGGCCGTGGCATCATAGCCACAATATGCGTCTGGACTGCTCAAACTGGGCAGACTCTCCTCGTTTGTAGCATTATCTATGGCCTTTGTAGTGAAATTGTACCACCCCTCACCATCAGGGAAAGTGAAACTGAAACTCTGCGTCGTCCACGGATCCAAATCATGATCAAAGTACGTCCACGAACTCCAGGTAATGTTGTCACTGCTATAACTATAATACAAACTCACATTTGCCAACCCGCTTGTACCATCACTGGCTGTGTAGGTAATCGTGATCGGCGAAGTATTCTGCCAATAAGGACTAATCGCATCAACACTGCTCGTGGGTGCTGTCCCATCATAGCCACACAGAGCATCAGCAGTACCAGGCGGTGACTCCCAACCACCCCCGCTGCCGTTCCAGCCCAAACTGTAGAACTCATAATAGCCTGTGCCATTCGGGAAGTTAAAACTCCAGCTCCAGCCATCAGCACCGTTGGTGTCGTTAGCATACTCTGTCCACGAGCCCCACGTGGCGTTGTCATTGCTGTACCTGTAGTAGAGATCCACAGCGTCCGCGCTGCTGCTGGCAGTGGCGGTAATCGTTATCGGACTGGTGTTCTGCCAGTACGGACTGATCGCATCCACAGCCGAGGATGGTGTTGTGCCGGGTGCATACTGACAGAGGGTGTCGTTGGTTGCTGGAGCGCTCTCCACGTTTCCAGCCACGTCGTGGCCTATACTGTAGAACTCATAATAGCCTGTGCCATTCGGGAAGTCGAAACTCCAACTCCAGGGCGATGCTGTGTCGGTGCCGAACAACACCCACGCATCCCACGTAGAATTATCAGAGCTATACCTGTACCACAGCTCAACACTCGCAACACCGCTCAGAGCGTCGCTAGCAGTAGCATTAATAGTGATCGGGAGGGTTGTCTGGACATAGGGACTGATAGGATCTGCAGAACTTGTCGGCGCAGTGATATCATAGCCACAATATGCGTCTGGACTGCTCAAACTGGGCAGACTCTCCTCGTTTGTAGCATTATCTATGGCCTTTGTAGTGAAATTGTACCACCCCTCACCATCAGGGAAAGTGAAACTGAAACTCTGCGTCGTCCACGGATCCAAATCATGATCAAAGTACGTCCACGAACTCCAGGTAATGTTGTCACTGCTATAACTATAATACAAACTCACATTTGCCAACCCGCTTGTACCATCACTGGCTGTGTAGGTAATCGTGATCGGCGAAGTATTCTGCCAATAAGGACTAATCGCATCAACACTGCTCGTGGGTGCTGTCCCATCATAGCCACACAGAGCATCAGCAGTACCAGGCGGTGACTCCCAACCACCCCCGCTGCCGTTCCAGCCCAAACTGTAGAACTCATAATAACCTGTGCCATTCGGGAAGTTAAAACTCCAGCTCCAGCCATCAGCACCATTCGTGTCATTGCCAAACAGTGTCCAGGCACCCCATGTACTGTTATCACTACTATATCGGTAGTATAGCTCCACAGCATCGGCATCTGAGGTCGCTGTTGCATTAATCGTGATTGGCGATGATGGCTGCCAGTACGGACTGATCGCATCCACAGACGTAGAGGGCGGGAGTCTCCCGGGAGCCTGCGGGAAAGAAAGCCACGAGTCGCTCCCGCTCCCCGCAGAGGCGTCGTAGTAGAGGGTGACGTTGGAGAATGTCTCAACACGCACATAGTCAAAGTCCACCGTCGTGTTCGTACCATCGCCTTCAGCGTCAACCAGGCGGAGGCGCACGTTGCCGCCGTTGTACTCTCCGGCGGTGAGCCACTTCGTGTAAGTGTGCGGGAATGAAAGACTGTCATTTAATGTGTCTATTACATTCCAGGTGGTACCATCCCAGAGCTCAACGTTTATGTTCTCAGAGTCGCCGGCCACGTTTGTCACATTATACTGTAGCTGGTGTCCGCTGCCAGCGGGGACATTGTTCACGTCTATCTCCACATCCATGGAATAGTTCGCCACAGAGGCCTGGGCCTCCACGTATATCCACATGAAGTCCCAGTTCACAGCGTCGTTGGGTGGACCGTCGTTGTTTGTGAAGTTGATAAAAATACCATGTATCTGGGAGATCGTGAGAGATCCACCGTTGGCCGCCAGCAGGTCAAACTCGGCGTAGAAGTTGTTTGGCGAGGTATCGGTGGGTTTTATCCCCGTGCTCCCGGAGGCGCCGCCAGGTATCCAGTAGAGAACCTCGTTATTCCCAGTGTAACCGCTCTCAACACCGTACTCCATCTTCAAAACGCAGGCCGTCACAGTGTCAGAAGCACCGAAGGCATCCGTGCTCCAGTTTGTCAGAGAAAGCACTTTGCCTTTGTCCACAGTGTACCAGCCGTCTCCAGCACTAACACCGCTCGGACCAGCTCCGCTGCTGTCATTGAGATAGATGTCGTTCAGACTGTCGCCCGTGCTGTCTCCCGAGCCCTGAGAGGTGGCGTTTGTGTAATTGGTGACAGATACACTGCTGCCGACGTTTTCTTCCGCTATCGTGTAACTCGCCCCGTCGTCTCCTGCGTTAGCGGGGAACTCGGATGAATCATACCAGCCTGTGGTGACCGTTATTTCGCCGGCCGTGTCGGCATAGGTGTACTGGGTGGGAAGTGCGTCAGCGTGGAGCCAGAACTCAACCACGACCCTCTCGCCGGCGGGTATTGTGCCGTTAACCGTGTCCGTCCACTCATAGGTCTGTTTGCCCGCTGCGTTGAGGGTGACACTGCTCCCGCTCTCAAGGTGAGTTGTGAGGTCGTTGCTGGCGAACACCGATGCGTTCACCGTCCAGCCGCCCGCAGTGGCGTTCTCAATATATAGATGATACGTCCAGGTGCCACTCACGTTCACCGGGTCTGTGTTGTTCAGCACGGGAGACGTCCAGGTGCCTATCTTGTACCAGCCCGGGGCTGTTATCTGGAGAACCTTCGTGTCCTCTGGGTCGGGGCCCGGTGTGAGACTCAGGTCCTCCATGGGCGGGGAGATGGATGTGGACGCAAGCAGGTACCAGTGGGGCTCTGTGAGAGTCACCGTAGACTCATCTGTGAGCGTGGTGTTGGGGGTGTATGTTGCGTTCACAATATCGGTGGCTGGCGCATATGTTCCAGCGGTGTAAACCACCTGGTAGTGTCCGGGGTCGCCGGAAGCATCAACCTCTGTTACAGAGCCGACGCTCCCCCCTCCGTTGCTGCCAGATTTTATTATCACGCTTATGTTCGCCGCCTCTCCTGTGACCCCAGCCCCAAAGGTGTCGTTGAGCCATATGTCAAAGGTGATCGTGGAAGTTCCGTCCGCCGATACAGAAACAGTATCGGGGACCATAACAAGGGAAGCAGGGGGGTTCGGGCCAAGCGTGAAGTCGCCCAGGTTCTCAGGGCTACCGCTCCCTGTTATGGTTATGCTCTGTCCCTCTATGCGCCCGAGCGGGCCGCCCCTGGCGGTCAGAGTGCCGCTTCCAGTTGCGCCATATGTGTCAATTACAAAGTGGCCATTGGAGTCTGTCACGGCGCTGTAATTGTTGCCGCCGATGGATATGATGACAATCACATTATCTGCGGGGGTTGAACCGTCCTGTTCGTATATCGTTCCGTAAACCGAGTATGAGTCCGGTGTGCTCCCGGAAGCAGGGGTTGTCACCTTCCATGAGGGGTCGGTGTACCACACCCCATCGTTCTGGCTCCATATCCTGAAATAGTATGTTGTGCTCGGCGTCAAATCTGTGGCGTCGTGGCTGTGGGTATAAGACGGCCCGTCCAGAGAGGTGTTTCCGTCCGGAGAGCCAAAGGCCGGGTCCGTGTCCCATGAAATGTTACACTGGTCGTTGTCTGGCGTCTCCCATGTGACCGTGAAAGAAGTGGGCGTTATGTTGCTCGTGGTCACGTTCATGGGCTCTCCAGCCTCTGCAAATGGGAAAAGAACAGCAAAACCGCCTGTTATCATTGCCAGTGCGACTAAAATAGATAGCATTTTACCTCTCATCGTATTTCCTCCTCTAACTCGCTGAAACACGCACAAAGTCGGTTATGTGGGTTCTAATATATAACATTTATGGGATAGACGAGCGGCGAAATGAACAGCGGAACAGGTGCAAAAAAAAGATCAAAGGAAGGGTGTGTGGGCCGGGCCGGAGCCGGCAGAGTGTGTGGAGGAGGGTGGAGGAAGTGGATGACGGTCTCACTCCACCTGGAGTTTGCTGTGGCACACCGGACAGTCAACGGTCATGGGCCTCTCCGTCAGCTCCACCTCAAGTGTTGCCCCACAGGTTGGACAGGTTATGGTCACCTTCTCCGCGCCCTGTGCTGTCTCCGCTCCGGGCTCCTCCGGTGGTCTCCCCGCCATCGCCGCGCCCACCAGAACTGCCAGCACGATGATTATTATTATCACCAGCCACGCAGTTCCGTGGATGCCATAGTACTCTGTGTTCAGGAACTCTGAGAACCCGCCGCCTCCCTGCTCTTCTTCAAGCACTGTTATCGTGCCGGTGTCTGTTGTCACCTCCTCCTGGCCGTCGCTGGCGGAGAAATAGTATGTGTGCTTCCCGGCCGGGAGAGTGAGCGATATGGAATAGGTCGCTGGCTGGGTGAAATCGTTTCCGCCGCTTATCAGAGACAGCGGGTGTTCTTCTCCGTCTATAACCACGTAGATGCCCGCCGGCGTGTCGCCGTCAGCGTCTGTGTAAACCACAGTGAAGGTGAAGGTAGTGTCCGTGGTCCCCGAAGACGGAGAGACGGATGGAGAGGAGAGCACAGGCGCCCTGTTGTACTGTGGAACAGTCAGCGAGTATGAAACCGTCGTGTAGGTCTTCCCGCCCTCCCTGCTCTCAACGCCGGGCATGTCCTTGGCAACGAAGCTGTAAGTGTAATCGCCAGGTCCGAGGAAGATGTCAAACTCGTATATCACCCCGTCCACGTAGTCTGTCCCGGCGCCTGCCGAGGCGGAGAGTGTGTACTCGCCCAATCCCGATATGACCAGTTTAACGTACTCGGGCGGGTCTCCATCGGGGTCGGAGTATATCACCGAAAAGGTCACGGGCGTGTTGTCCGAAAGCGCACCTATTATGGGCGTCCCCGCAACGGGTGTCAGAGACGGCGGGTTGTTGGGACGTGTTGGCACACCAGAAACCGGTGGGACAGTGGACTGGTCCATGTTCCCGCTGCGGTCAACCGCTCTCACTTTGTAATAGTATATGACACCGTTCTGGAGACCCGTGTCCGTGTAAGACGTGGCCGTTGTGGTTGCTACCTGGTAGGGCGAGCCTATGTCCGTGCTGAAATAGTACGATGTTGAGCGGAACACGTAATAGGTTATGCCAGCGTTGGGGTCTGTGTCAGAGTCCTGGGCCGCAGACCATCTTATCACCAGCTCACCGCCAACACCGGTGTCATACACCTCGCTGACCCCCTGGAAGGTGGGGGGCGTCTTGTCCGAGGGCGTGGCTGAGACACTTTTGTCGTTTGTCTCCATGTTGCCGTTGCTGTCACGGGCACGCACCCAGTAATAGTATGTCTGGCCGTTCACCAGCCCCGTGTCCGTGTACTCGGTGCCTGTTATGCCACCGGCTATGAGCGTTTCCGATGACGGCCCAACCTGTGGGTCAGTGGACCTGTAGACGTTGTACTCCACTCCATACCTGTCCTGGCCAGCATCCCATGTGACCTTTATGGCGCCGCCCGTCTCAAGGTCCACCGCCGACTTCACTCCACTAAAAACAGGCGGCTGGACGTCCTGTGGTGTCCCGTCCAGCACAACCGTATTGTTGTCCATCTGCTGGGAGCCATCAACGGCCCTCACGAGATAGTAATATGTGCGACCGTTGATCAGGTAGTCTCCCCTGTTGTCGTCCAGATAGGTTGTCTGGGTGGTCGTGGCCAGGAAATAGGGCGAAGAGGTCGGCGACTGTTCGGGGTCAACAACGATGTCGTTGCTTGTGCTCCGGTAGATATAATACGTGATCTGCCCGCTCTCATCATATGCAGGCTGCCATGAGAGAAGAAGTGCGCCGCCCTCCGGGACGGGCGCCACCGACTGCAGACCGGAGAACTCTGGCGGCTGCTGGTCGGTGGGCGTGGCCGATTTGATCACCTTGTTTGTTTCCATGTTGCCCTCGGCGTCTTTCGCCCTGACAGCGAAATAGTATTTGACACCGTTGTTCAGACCGGAAACGGTGTACCACGTGTCCTCTGTTGTGGCTTTTACTGAAGTGAAAAGGTCAGAAGTGGACGTGGAATAATATATAAGGTACGTAACAGGCAGGCTGTTGTCCTCTGCGGGGCTCCAGGTGAGGTTCACTTCGCCGTAGGTCCCCATGTCTGCTGCTGTGCCAAGGCCCGCGAACACAGGCGGCGTGGTGTCCGTCGGAGACGCATACTTTTTGACCGTGTTGGCCTCGGAGTTACCCAGAGAATCCGTGGCTCTGACAACGAAATAATATGTCTGGCCGTTGATGAGACCTGTCACGGTGTAGCTGGTTCCTGTTACGCCGGAGGCGACCATGTTGGTGCTGTTCGGAGTGAAAGCGGGGTCCGTGTCCATGTAAACAGCGTACATCACCGGCGTGGAGATGTCCTCGGCGGGCTCCCATGAGACCTCAATCTCTCCGCCCATGGAGGTGTCGTTCACCCAGCCAACCCCGTTGAACCTCGGAGGCAGGGTGTCCGTGGGCGTGACCTGGTACTCGCCCGATGTCACATAGTTTCCTGAGCCGTCTATGACCCTGAGTTTGTAGGTGTACTGGACGCCTATTGAGAGACCGGTGTCATAGAAGGGCTGCTGTGAAAAGGTTATGTTGCCCACCTCAACACCGTCACGAAGGATGACATATCGGAGGGGGGCTGCGGTGGGATCCGTGTTCGCATCCAGCGCCTCTGTGAACTCAACGCTAACCTTGCCCTCCTCGCCCGTGTCGTTGAACCATATGCTGGCGGGCAGAGAAGGCGGGGTGGTATCGGATGGGGGCGGAGACGTCACCGCATCAGAGGCCTTGTAGTTGCCGCTGGCATCCACCGCACGCACAACATAGGTGTACGTCTGGCCGTTCACCAGCCCGGAGTCGGTATAAGACGTGGCACCTGTCACTGTGGCAATCTTTGTGCCATCACGCCATATCTCATAAGAGATGCTCTTCTCGGGGGAGGTGTCGGAGTCCACGGCGGCAAACCAGGTTATGGTGAGCTCGCCGCCCACTCCCGTGTCTGTGATCATGTCAATGCCCTGGAAGTCCGGCGGCGTCACATCGGTCGGCCTGACCGAAACATAGGCGTCGCTCTGGTTCACATTTCCAACGCTGTCAACCGCCCATACCATGAAATAGTAGTACTGGCCGTCTGGCAGGTTGTGGAGACCGTTTATCTGGATTGAAGTGCTTGTGGTAGTGTAGTTTGGCTGAGACGTGTTCCAGACACCCTCCTGTGTGGAAATATAAACCCAGTATGTTACCGGCGTTGACGGGTCTGAAGCGGAGGACCATGTAAGACGCACACTCCCGCCTGTCCCCAGGTCTGTGCCCGTCTCAACCCCCGCAAAAGAGGGGGGCGTGTAATCCGCTGTCGTGACCGTGAGGGAGTTTATGGTGTTCGCCCTGTTGCCGGAGGCGTCCTCTGCGAGGACAACGAAATCATACTGTTCTCCCGGCTCCAGCCCTGTGACAACGTGGTAGACCAGTTTGTTCGGCTCCTCCACAAGGGCCACCGTCTCGTTTGGCTGTTTAGAGAAATCAAGCACAAACCCGGATTTTGCGTAGTAAATCAGGTAATATATGGTCTGGTCCGGGTCTGTGTTGTTGTCATTCGCCGTGTACCATGAGATGTTCACAGAAGCCCCATCCCCGACGTTTGTGGCGCTGTAAATGCCGCCGAAAGATGGGGGCTCCTGGTCCGTGGGCATGGCAGAAATCTCAACCGTGTTGGTGTCCTCGTTGCCCTCTGCGTCCTCGGCCCTCACAACGAAATAATACGTCTGGCCGTTCACCAGGCCCTCCACGGTGTAAGTCACGGTGTCGCCCGGGATGGGCGTCGGATACGGGGTGTACGTGAAGTCTGGCGTGGAAAAGTCCTGTCCACCATGGACCGTGGAAACGTATATGTTGTATGTTATGGGCCCGGTGGGGTCATCAGCCGCCTTCCAGGAGAGGGAAACAGCGCCGCCATACTGGACGTCGACCGCGCTCATCAGTCCCTCCCACGGGTCTCCTGTCTCGTTTGTCGGCGGGTTAAGGTCGGACTTGTGGAAAGTGACCTTGTAGAAGTCACCCCAGTTGCCCGCTACGTCCCTGCCATGGACCCAGATCGTGTAGTCCTGTCCCTCCATGAGAGAGTTTATGTTTATCGTCGCCGTCATCTCTTCCACAGGAGAGTCTCCCTCCCCATCAACAAAGCTCATGGACGTGCCCGTGCCATTTGCGCCCGGCGAATCGGCAAGGAAGTACTCCGCCTCCGCTATCTGGCTTCCGCCTGTGGTTGTGTCGTTCACCGTGGCGTTCAGATAAACGTACTGGGCTGACCCCGTGGGGTTCGGGTCTACCGTGGCGATGGTCGTGACAGGACCTTTTGTGTCCGGCGGAAGGCGTGTCGTGAAGTTGAGATAATAGTTGTCGCTGGCGCCCTCCCACACCTTGTCGCCGTCTCCGTCAAGGTTCACGCCCGTGTGGTTCCTGGCCGAACCGGTTATTTTCACGGTGTAATCTGTTTTGTACTCCAGAGAAGAGGAGGGGGTGAAAACGAGACGGGTCGCACCATCATACCACGCAAACGACCCATCCACGATCGCACCGGGGGACGCCGAGGGATACATTGAGAAATAGTTCTCAACGCTTGTGGTGTTCATCGGAGTTGAGAACACTATCGTAATGGACGTGCTCGTGGGCACGTCTGTCGCACCGTTAATCGGGTCGGAGTCTGTCACCCTGGGGGGCACCTGTGTGACCTCAAAGCTGTTGGACGTGCCCTGGTTGTTGGAAGAATCATCGTCGCTGGGCTTCACGTCCCAGACCACCGCCACAACAACGTGGGTGCCAACTTTGCCGGTGGGCGTCCACTGGGGGGAGGATATGTTGGCCGACGCTCCCCCGCCCAGAGCCAAGTGCTGTGTCGTACCTATGAGCTCGCCGCTGGTTGAGTCCAGGTAGAAAGAGACGTTGAAAGAGTCCGCCTGGGCGGCTCCGAGGTTTTTGACCTCAGCGTAGAATGTCGCTGGCTCATCCTCTGGCAGAGGAGACGGGGCGTAGACGGACACAACCTTTATGTCAGGGTTGGGCGAGAGGACATCCAGAGTGGCATGTGCCTGCTGGTTGGATGAATCAGCGTCCAGAGGCGAAACATCACTCACCACCACGTATATGTCATACGTGCCCACCGTGCTTATTGACGTGGAATCAGATACCACATTCACTGAACCACCTGCTGGCACAGTCCCCGTTGATTTAACTGTCCCGATCTCGTTGCCCGGGGATATGCTCCCGAGGTAGAAGGTCACGTTTCCGCCCCCATCGGCGTCTCCGTAGTTGTGGACCGTCGCCACCACGGTGAAAGAGTCGCCCGCACCCACAACAGAGGGGTTGAACGATATGTCCGAGTCCGCCACCGCCAGGTCTGGCTGGCGTGGGGTTACAGTTATGGACGCCTCGTTGTCCCCGGTGGCGTTCTCCTGCGGAGACACGTCTGTTATGCTCACAGTTATGGTATACGTCCTCGAGTCGCTCAGCGTGTATGTCTGGTAGAGGTCAACGCTTGCACCGGCACTGATGGACACGCTGGTGTTCTCACCTATGAGCGTCCCGGTGTCAGATGGCCCGTCCCAGAAGGACACGTTGCAGGTACCGTCCACGTTGCCGATGTTGGAAACCGTGGCCTTTATGGTCACGGTGTCCCCTATGACCGGGCTGGACGGGGTGAGGGTTATGTTCCCGCTGTCAATGTACATGTTGGGCTCGTTGGCCTGCTCAATGTTCACATCAACGGATGCCTGGTTGTTCGTGGTGGAAGCCTCTGTCCGGTTCACATTGACTATTTTAACGGTTATGGTGTGCGTGCCGTTTGTGGAGGGAGACCACGTGCATGTGGCCAGAGAAGTCCCGCCCGCGGCTACACTTATCCCGGAGTCTGTGCTTATCAGAGAGGTGTCGTCGTAAAACTCAACGTCACACAGGAGGCCCACGTTTCCCTGGTTGTGAATCGTCGCGTTTATTGTAATGGAATAACCGACCTTCAGAACGCCATCCACCACTATGTCAGAGCTGGATAGATAGAGGTCTCCCTGGAGGAGCGTGAAGGTGCCTATGTTCTCCGGGCTCTCACCTCCACCGGCGCCGGAGACAACCGTTGACAGGTTCCCCCAGTAGCCACCCTCAAACACCATGGAGAGGTCTATGGCGCTCCCGGTGTAAACAGACGAGCCGTTCGCCGCTTTGAGCTCTCCGATGTTCAGGGAGAAGTTGCCGCTGGAATCTGTCAGGACCGCTATCGGCCACACTGCCCCGGTGGTGTTCGCCATTGCCAGCGTCCCTGCTGCGGGGGTGGTGCCGTCGCTTCTGAAAACCTGGCCATAAACGATATAAGAAGAGGGGGGCGTGTCCGGCGGCGGCAGAGTCGTTACCGTTGAGAAGGGCAGCTGGGAGCCGCTGTAGGTTGTCCCCCCGGACACTATCTCAAACGTGTACGTTGTGGACGCTGAAAGGTTGTCCACCATGACGAAATGCACTGTCCCGGAATAGCTCCCGTCGCCGGGGTCCTGGACATCATACGCTGTTGTGTCGGGCGTTCCCTCTCCCCAGTTTATGTACCCCGTGACGTTGTCCGTGGTAACCCAGACTAGACCAAAAGCGGTCTGGCCCAGGTTCACAACTGTCAGATTCATGGGTTCTGTTCCCTGGGCCCTGGTCACAGGGGCCATGTTCACCAATCCACTCAACATCAGAGCCAACACCAGTCCGGCAACTACGCTTTTTCTCACAATATCCCTCCCGGGATTTTTTTGCGATATCGCTTTTGTGCTGTGAGGGTAAAAAGGGGTGGGGTATTTTAAATATTCCCCCCAAGCGACCCCGCGCACTCCTTTCAACCCCGTTCATCTTAAAAACCCGGAAAGGTTTCCCTGTCCCATGGAAATAGGCGTCTTCGGGAAAAACATGGACCCGTGCGCTGTGGCTATAAAGAGGGCCTCTGAAAAAATGGGCGTGGCATGCAGGGTTCTGGATCTGGGTGAGATGAGAAAAAAACCTTTCAAACTCGGAGACGGCCTTTTCACGCTGGGCGGCGAGGACATGTCATGGGTGTTCAGCGTCCCCGCGTGGTACATCCGCCAGATACCTCTCCGGGTCCCGATGATCCGGGCCCCGGCCACCCTGGAAGGGCACAACTGTCTGGTGAGAAACGAGCCGATGTGGGCGAGCGTAGAAGAGAGTTTGATAAAGATGGTCTCCGAGAGATCGCTTGTCGTTAACCCCCTTGAGACCCAGATTCTCCAGTACCAGAAGGTTTACCAGCACTATCTCCTCTCAAAAGCCCGTCTCCCCCTGCCAGAGTGGGGCGTCTGCATGCCAGACGAGATGGAACTGAAGGAGGGGGGCGAAGAAAGAAAGAGTACAGGGGGGTGGACGGGTGGCTGGGTGGTGAAGGGCCACGCCAGCGGCAGGGCGGTGGAAGACCTGTCTGAATATGTGCGTCGGAGGAACAACGGTGGGTCCATGGGCCCCCCTCCCCTGGTGCAGAGAAAGGTGGCGGGCACTCCTCTGAGGGTTGCTGTTGTGGAAGAAGAGGTGATAGGCGGGTACGCCGTCCACACCCCATTCACAGACGTGAGAGAGGGGTTTGTGATGGGACAGGCGAGGGCGGAAAGGGTGAGCATAGACGCTGAGACGGCGGAGACCGCCATAAAAGCCCTCCAGACGCTGGGACTCTTCTTTTCGGAGATAGACTTCATCAAAACCCCGCGGGAGACGTACATACTGGAGGGGAACCCCTCTCCCGGTTTCGCTTTCTCCGAGACACTCGGAATCCCCGTGGCGGAGCGGCTTTTGGCACACATGGTGGAGAGGGCAAAGAAGTGAAAAATGCAAACAATCATGAAACAACCTTTTTATAACAACCGGGTGTTCCGCCCCCACATGATAGGACTCATAGGGAGGGAAAAAGACCCCCAGGTCGCTCTTGTGAAACAGCGCCTTGAAGAGATGGGACGGGAGGCCAGGGTGATAGATTTCAGACCTTTCCCCCGAAACGCCCCCATCACCGTGAGAGAGGATTCTATAAAATACGAGGGAGTTGAGCTCCTGGACTTTTCGGTTTTCTACCTCCGCCAGCTCGGATACCTCTGGCCCATTCCCCAGCACGAGATGACCAGAGAAGAGTGGGACGCCTACTATGGACGATACCTGGAATATCTCACCGCCGAGAGGGAGACCCTGTCCCTTAAACACTCTGTTATCCGCATACTCTCCATGGAGAGGACCGTGATCAACCCATATGACAGTTTCATGTACCACCGCCTGAAGCTCTACGAGGACTATCTGCTGAGAAGAAAGGGGTTCAGGGTGCCGGAGTCCTTTGCCACCAACGACCTCAGCATAGTGGAAAAAAACAAATACGTTTACAAGGGACTGGCAGGGGGGCTGGGCACACACATGGTTGATGACGATTTTTTCAGACAGCACAGCGACATATTTGAGCAGAGGCCCGGTCTGTTCCAGCGCTACATAAAAGGAAGGAACCTCCGGGTCTACGTCGTGGGAGAAGAGGTTGTTGGGGCGGGCTTTCTTCTCCAGAAGGAGGCACACGTGGACTCCCGGGTCGGCCAGACAGGGGTTGAGGTATTTGACCCACCCGATGAGGTGAAAGAGGACGCTGTCAGGGCGGTGGAGACCCTTGGCATGCGGTTTTCGGGGGTGGACTTCATGGTCACCGAAGAAGGGGAATACTACCTCCTGGAAGCGAACCCGTCTCCCATGTTCGCGGGATATGAGATGATGACAGGACACCCCGTGTCCAGAAAGCTCGCAGAGCTGCTTGTTGAATACGACAGAAGATGATGGAAATGACAGCAGGGGCTCAGATGGAAAAAGAGACCAAAGCGGCGGAGGAGGCGGCGGTTGTCGTTGAGAACCTCGTAAAACGCTACAGGGTGCGAAAAAAGGACGGGTGGAAGACGCGCCGGGAGACCATAACAGCGGTAAACGGGCTATCGCTGGCCATAAAAAAGGGGGAGATATACGGCCTCATAGGACCAAACGGCGCCGGCAAAACCACCACCCTCAAAATACTCTCCACGCTTGTTCTCCCTGACGGCGGCACATGCACCGTCCTCGGAAAAGACGTGGTCCGGGAGGCTGCGGCGGTCAGAAAAATCATAGGTGTCTCCGTCGGAGAGTTCACACGGGCCCTCTACTGGCGTCTCACAGGGCTTGAAAACCTCGTCTTTTTCGCAAAGCTCAGAGGCATAAAAAACCCGAAAGAGAGGGCTGAAGAACTCATACACCTCATGGGCCTGGAAGAGTGGAAAAACGAGAGGGTGATGAAATACTCCACCGGCATGAAACACAAGCTCTCCATCGCCGCCGCACTCATCCATGACCCCCCCATCCTCTTCCTTGACGAGCCCCTCACCGGCATAGACCCCGTCACCGCATACCAGATAAAAAGGTTCATAAAAGAACACCTCTCAGACAGGACCATCATCTGGACCAGCCACAACCTCTACGAGATAGAGGAAATGTGCGACAGGATAGGCCTTCTCAGGCGGGGGAGACTGGTGCTGGAAGGCCCGCCGGAAGAGCTGAAAAGAAACCACTGGGACTACGAGAAACTGGTCATAGTCACACCCCACAGAGAGGTCTTCCTGGAAATAGACGGGGCCAGGCCAGTGAAAAACGGTGTCGTGATAGAAACCAGGGACATGAAAAAAACGCTCGTCCACGTCGGAGAAATACTCCAGAGGGGAGTTGACGTGGCAGAGATACACACCGTTCGCCCGACACTGGAAGAGGTCTTCATGAAACACGTGGAGGAAGAAAAAAGAGGGAGAAAAATAGAGGAGGAAAAAGAAGACCTCTCCGGGAGGGAAAAGATATGACCTCTACAAAGGGGATCCTGCATGAGATCAAAAAAACCATCTACTTCGTTGAGAGAGATTTCAGGGTGTTGATGAGCTACAGACTTGCCTTCATAATGATGTTCTCAAGCATATTTTTTAACCTGATCTATCTCGTCTTCTTCGGCTCAATGTTCGGAGACGCCACCCCCACTGTCCTCAAACCATACGGCGGCGACTACATCTCATACATACTGGTGGGGTCTGTGGGATGGGGTTTTATGTGGAGCATAGCCGGCGCCACATCAACGTCTCTCAGAAACGAAATGATGCTGGGCACCCTTGAGTCGCTGGTCCTGACCGGCACCAGCATCACAACCGTAATGATTTCGTACATGCTCTTCGGCGCCCTGTTTGGCCTCATATCAATAGCGCTAATAATCGGTGTCGGCATCGCACTCCTCGGCGTCTCAGCGCTCTCCGGAGCAACCCTCGCAACCGCCGCCCTCTTCGCCCTCTCCGTGGTGATGATGGGCGGCCTGGGGATGGTCTTCGGCGGGCTCACCATGTGGGTAAAAAACGTCGGACGGGCTTTCCCGCTGTTCCAGAACTTCTCAATGATCTTCGCCGGCGTCTACTTCCCCCTGGCCGTTATCCCCGCATCCATCCGCTGGGTCGCAAAGGTCCTCCCGTTTTATTATGTCATAGAGGGCATCCGCCTGTCACTCATACCTGACAAAATGCCGCTGGCGTGGCACTACGCGGTCGTGACAGGTGTGTTCTCTGCCGTTATGATATCCCTCGGGCTCATATCCGTGCGCGTGGGATTTGACAGGGCGCGAAAAGAGGGGACACTGACGTTTTACTGACAACCCAACAGAAAACCAAACGGGAGAGGAAAAGGGAAGGGGGTTGGCGGAAGGGTGTTCAGGTATCAGGCCTGTTTATCTCACGTTCTCCATCGGCTCTGGTCTGTTTTCCATGGCGATCCACAGGCCTATCGCGTTTCCATCGCTGTTTTCCCAGCCCTCAAAGAAACCTGGTGGCCAGATCATCTCTTTCACCTCCTTGCCCTTTTTTGTGAGCCGATGTAAAAGTTCGTGATATAAAAATGTTACGTATTGCTTAGAAAGCACACCAAAAAAAGATAAGAAAAAAAGGGAAGAGGGTTCGGGGCGTTAGAGGGGAGATATCCCTCTCACGCTTCTTCAACAGGGTAGTAGTAGCCCCCGTCCTCTTCGCCCACGGCCAACGTCGTGATCTGGGGCTGGAAGGGGGCTTTTTCGTTCGCGTGCTCGTAGGCGTTTTCGTTGGGAGGGCTAGGCATCGTTATCATACATTCTCACCTCCAGGCAGGCAAACCGGTTGTGATATAAAAACTTTTCTGCGAATTTGTGTAAATCGTATCACCTTGTTATTACAAATGGGCATGTTCGACCATTTCCATATCAGCCGTTGCGCCTCCGGTAGAGCAGATATCCCAGCGTTAGGGCCACAACCACTACAACCACAACACCAGCATACAGCCAGGGGAAGGTGCCTGTTCCTCCGCCTCCGCCGCCCGGCTGCTCTGATGCGGATGAGACCGTCACAGTGCCGTGTCCGCCCGCCATGTTTTCGGTGCTCACGGTCAGGCCGCCCCTCTCAACAACGACGTAAAAGGTGTGGTCTCCGGCGGAGAGCCTGGTTGAGTACGTGTACGTCGCCCCATGTATGAAATCCCCTCCCTCCGGTGTCATGTTGTGGGGTGTGCCGTCAATGTAGAGCACTATGGAATCCGGTCCTATGCTGTCTGAGGCGGTGTAAACAACGGAGAACGTGAAGTTGGTGTTCTCGTTCCCTGACTCGGGGGACACCGAAAGGTTGGAGACAGAGAACGGGAGGGACAGAGTGATATCCGGGCCGTGCATGTAAAGTGAGCCATCAACGAGATCAGAGGAGGAGACCGTGGCCGTTGTGGAATACGTGCCATATGGGCCGCCCTGGACGTCTATGTGTATCACATCTCCCACCTGGGGCCTGTAGAAGTTTCCGTCAAGGACCGCCAGGGACATGTCCAGGCTGTACCGCCCCTTATCGTCCGTCATAGCCGCCACAAGAGAACTGGCGTTGCCGTTTCTTTCCACAGATGCGCGGAGTATGATGCCATCAACGGGTCCAAAGGTGGTGTTGACCGTGCCATAGACCACCCCGGGGGTCGGGGGCTCGGAGTCAAGGACGGGCACCGTGAAGTTCATTGGGCCGTCCGGGGGGTATACGTTGCCATCGCCGTAGACGATCTGATAATAGACAGTTGAGCCCATGTCGTTGTAGGAGACGTCTATTCTACACATGTGCGTGAAGGATTCCACATCTTCTCCACGCACGTCGTATGCCTGGTTGCTCAGGCCACTCTCGCTGAAACCCCATATCACATGGGCGGGCATCTTTTCAGCCGAGACCCATGTGAGCGTGAGACCACAGTAGATGTCTGATATCTCCAGGTCCATGACCACTTCGTCCGATGACTGGGCGTTTGCTGTGGGGACAAAACCGGCCATCGGAAAAGCCGCTGCCAGTATCATCCCCAGGAGAGCGAGCACAAACAACCTGCCGCTGTTTTTCATATCACACGCCTCCGCTTTTTCCTTCTGGTTTTGTTTTGTTTTTTCTGTTCCCACCGCTGGGATATACGCCAGTATATAAAAGATTGATGGGGGCGGGGGGTCGTGTCCCGGGAG
>Ga0190313_1000047_pt1 | contig 87176 bp, 81 predicted proteins | sample 4870071011_MG_FD_169989 | JGI IMG/M metagenome (GOLD analysis project Ga0190313, IMG submission 169989) | Hydrothermal vent sediment bacterial communities from Southern Trench, Guaymas Basin, Mexico - 4870-07-10-11_MG | ecosystem: Environmental > Aquatic > Marine > Hydrothermal vents > Sediment ...
ACTATGACAGGTAAAACCGTATGGCTTGATGTTTTAACACCCAAACAGGCACTTTTAATGCACTACTTAGCTTTGAGAATTAGGAGAAAAGGCTATGAAACATTTATTACATGTAGGAAGTACGACTACACAGAGTCTCTTCTTAAAAGTTATGGGGAAAACTATATTAGCGTAGGAGAGCATGGAGGAGGAACATTAATAGGAAAGCTCCTAGCTTCCGCTGATAGAACACTTAAACTAGCAAAAATAATAAGTGAAATAAGGCCTTCAGCCCTAATTTCATACCCTAGCCCTAGTGGTTGCAGAGCTGCTTTCGGATTAAAAATACCAATAGTCTTATTAACCGATACACCTCATGCAATAGCTGTTAATAAGTTAACATTACCTTTAGCGAAATACGTAGTGTTTTCTAAGTGTATTTCACGAAAAATGTTTAAACCCTACATTACACCTGGAACAAAAATTGTACAGTACAATGGTGTTGAAGAATTAGAGTGGATTATAAACTATAGGTCTCCTAAAAAGTTTAAGGAAAGAACATTAGCTATAGTTAATGTTGAAGAACCTTTCATAATATTTAGACCTGAAGAAACAGAAGCAGCTTATTACAAGTACAAACCTATTTTCCATAAAGTATTAGAGTATTTGAAATCAAAATTTGAGGGGAAAATAGTCTTCCTACCCAGGTATGTGCATCAAAAAGAATATGTTTTGAAGCACTTTAGAGAAAACGTGATTATACCTAAAGACCCATTAGACTTAAGGGTGCTATATCCGAAAGCCAGTATGGTAATTACAGGAGGAGCTACTATAGCTAGAGAAGCAGCTTTAACTGGTGTCCCATCCATAAGCTATTTCCCTGTAAAAACTCCTATTAATGAATGCGTTAGTTCATGGGGATTCCCTCTGTATAATGTCCATAAATGGGAAGCTTTGAAGGAAAAAATTGATAAAATACTGCACGGCAAAATTCCGAAACTAAGTAAAAATGTGCTAAGGAAAATGTATTCTCAACTAGAAAGACCAAGTGCAATAGTTATGAAAATACTTGAAGAGATAGATACGTTATGAACTGGGAAAATATTGAAAAAGAACTGTACATGGACTTCGGTTATAACGCTGAAAATTTCGACTATAGGCTAGAACACGCTTTCTACGATATTGTGAAGTATTTGAACATGTCTAAGGGAAAAATGCTAATGATAACATACCCGTATGGCAAGGAAATACCTGAAATTGATGGTATCTTAGGGAGCGCCGTTCTAACCTTAGTGTTTAGAATACTGAATTTAAAAACAGCAATCATTTCGACACCTAAAACATTAAGGCACATAATAACTATAATGAAACATATTGACCTAGCTGCAATAAAAGAAGGTTACATAGTACCATATTCTGTAAGGAATGATTATGTTAAAAACATACGTACGTCGTTTAACATTCTTGTTAAAGAGAAACCGCTCATGGCATTTATTATTGGAAGACAAAGCAAACTCAAGTCCCTCGAAATTATAGTTAATTTATTGCTAAAAACGGGAATTCCGCATTTTACCATTTGTAAGTTAGGGTATTGTGAAAAAGGTCCGAAGATCTTACGCTATCCCATAATAAACCTCGCTCTATATACTCTAGGTAATACATTAAGCATGAAATTCATTGGAAAAATAGTGTACAATGGGGTTTTCGAGAAGAAGTTATATGAGAGACTTGTTCCCAATGTTTTACGGCCATATTTCGTTTACAAACATGGGGTAGGGAGAGTAAGGTTAAGTATTGAAAGAGTAGTTTCTAAGATAAATAAAATAAATTACTTAATAACGTAGGGTATAATGCATGAAAGTACTTGTCGGATGGAGTATATGGTATGGAACAAGGAATGTTGAAGAAGAATTGGCTAAAACTTTAGAAAACGGGTTTGATTATCTAGAAATTTCATTGGCTTATCCTTGGATTTCTAATGAAGAGAAATTGGTACATATCATTAGTGTAGCTAAGGATTTGGGATTTAAAGTAGCGTTTCATGGACCATGGAGAGACGTAAGACTTGGAAGTCCTTATAGGGAAATTTCCGAGCCTTCTAGAGCAATTGTCAGTAAAGCAATAGGTAGTATTGTTAAACATGAACCTGAATACTTTAACGTTCACATAATATCTGAAGAGATAACGTTTAGTGAAAAAGTAAAAGATAAAGTACTTAACGAAGCCAAGAAGTCACTAAATATGCTTCAGAGAGTATCTGAGGATACTGGTATTACAATAACTGTAGAGAATAATCCTCAAGGATTCTTCTCCCTACCATCACACTTTAACTTTATAGAAAACTATGACTCAATATATTTCTGTTTAGATGTAGGGCACGCAATAATATCTTATTTCAACATTGGCGAAAAGAACTTTGATCCTATAAGTGTAGCTAAGGAGTGGATAAGTGTAATAGGTAGTGATAAAATATTAGTTACGCATCTTCATAACATTATACAGTCAGGTAAAGTATTGTTGGACCACTACTTTTTCGGTTATGGAATAGTTAATTTAAGTACCCTATGTAGGTTCTTATGTAGGAAAACTAACGTAAGATATGTTCTTTTAGAATTATTTCATAGAGAAGAAAACATTAAACACATTTCCGAAAGGGAAACTGTAGAGATAGTTAGGAGAAACTGCGTTAGGCCCAAGGTAGTAGCAGATGAGTTTAGTTCTTGGAATAGATGAAGCGGGTAAGGGGCCCGTTATTGGTAGTATGTTTGTTGCCGGAGTTGTTATTAGGAAGGAGAACATTGCGTATTTGAAAAAGTTAGGTATAAAGGACAGTAAACTACTAAGCAAACACATGAGAAATGTAATGTACAATATTGTTAAGTCTTATGCTGAGAAAATTTATGTTCGAGAGGTTAAGCCCGATATTATAGATAAGAGAAATATAAACAATATTCTTCTTAATGAGTTTTTAGAAATAATTAGAGCAGCCTTAAATGATTTTGGTATAAGATTAGAATCAATATTTATAGACTTACCTTCAATGTCGCCTAGCAAGGTTAAGCAAGCTGTCATAATGTTGGGTTTTAAGGGGGACATTATTGCTGAACATTTTGCGGACAGGAAGTATGTCGTGGTGTCTGCAGCATCCATAGTTGCTAAAACGTATAGGGAGAGACATATTAGTGAGCTTAAGAAGATGTATGGTGATTTCGGCAGCGGATATCCCTCGGATCCTAAAACAATTTCATGGATTAAAAACTTCTATGGTAGGGAGGGACACTTACCCCCCATTGTTAGGAGGAGTTGGAAAACAGTAAAGGAATTGGCGCCTACAGAGTATATTGAGAAGAAGAGAAAAGCTAGGTGAGAAAATATGGTTACAAATCTGCCTGCTGAAGCTAAGGCTAAGTGGATTAAGGTTATGGAAGCTAAAACTCCTGAGGAAAAGTTAAAAGCCTTAGAGGAGTTTTTAGCAGCTGTACCTAAACATAAGGGTACTGAGAAGCTTATAGGCCGTGTTAGAAGGCAGATGGCTATTCTTAGAAGGGAAATAGAAGAAAGAAGAAAGAGAAGAGCAGGTAAGGGGCCTAAATTCTTTGTTGAAAAAGAAGGAGCTGCTCAAGTAGTTATACTTGGTCTTGCAAATTCCGGGAAAAGTCAATTACTTCGGAAACTAACTAATGCTAAACCGCAAGTTTCCCCGATACCATATACTACGCGAACTCCTGTAGTTGGAATGATGCCTTTCGAAGACATTAAGTTTCAACTCGTAGAAGCTCCAGCCCTATTTAAAGGTGCGGCTAAAGGGGCAGGCTGGGGCCTTAAAACCCTGGGTTTAGTTAGAAACGCTGACGCTGTTCTCATAGTTCTAGATGGAACATCCAACCCTGTAGAACAGCTCAAAACAATACTTAAGGAACTTGAAGAAGCTAGAATCTCCATAGGTAAACCTAAAGGTAAAGTCGAAATAATTAGGAAAAGCGCTGGAGGGATACAAGTAGTTGTTTTTGGTAAAATAGTAGATGGTAATGTGAAGGATATTGAGAAGTTGTTGAGAGACTATAGAATCCATCATGCGCTGGTTAAAATTTATGGTGAAGTATCTTTAGATGATTTTGAATCGTCAATATTTGGAAGCGTAACGTATAAGCCAGCAATAGTCCTCGTTAATAAGTCGGATAAGCTACCTCGAGAAGCTTTGAAGGATATTGTTAAAGAAATTCAAAGCATCTTAGGCTCACATGTAAGGGTTATACCTACCTCAGCTATTAAAAACGTAAACTCCAGCATGCTAGGTAAGCTTCTCTTCGACCTTCTAGATTTAGTTAGAGTGTACACTAAACAGCCAGGCGAAGATAAACCTTCACCGGAACCCCTAGTTCTACGTAAGGGCGCTACGGTACTAGATGTTGCTGAAAGAATACACTCTAAACTTTGCGAAAACTTCAAATACGCTAAGATTTGGGGTCCTTCAGCTAAATATCCAGGCGAACGTGTCGGTAAAAACCATGTAGTTATGGATGGAGATATTATCGAAATTCACGCAAAGATCTAAATTTCTTGGGAACTACGATTTCTATTATTGAAAAGTTCTCGTACTTCCTAACTTGGAACTTGGAAACATCAGCGTCTTCAGGTAATTCTATTGTCTTCCTATATTCTCTAAATGTTGTCTGTCTTTGAATAACCCATTTATCTAATTTAACATCTCTTTTAAGCTGACATCTTATTTCAATAATATTATATTTACCTACAATCGATAGCGTCTTTAGGTTCGCTAAAGGTAAGTCTACTGTTATAAGATACTTATCTTCTTCCTCTTTAACTTCGACGAGGGGTTCTAGGGTTCCATCACTACACCACATAGACTTTGTTTCGTATTGTCCTAGAAACCTGTCAAATATTTCCTCAAACTCTCTCTCCAGTGCTTCTTCGAACTCCTTGATTATTTCAAAAATATCTTTTCTCTTTCTCCTCCTACCTTCAAACACCATGCTTCACCCCGTTTAAACATACATTAATGGTAATTGTCTCTCATAGCCCTTCTTTAACCTATCAAGAACCTTCTTGGTGCTCAACATAAGTTCTCTTGTTTTCAACCTAATTTCTTCAGCTTTCTCTATGAGAGGTTTTAAGTCTATTTGAATGTTTAACATTTTTGAAAGCACACTTAGTATTTCCACTGCTGCAGCTGGGTCCGGAAATTCTATGAAAGCTTCAGCAAATAGTACTATGTTGCTTACTCTCTTCCTTTTAGCTTCCTTCAATATGATAGCGTATGGTCCGACAATAAATCCTTCTTGAAACTTTTTAATACCCAGTTTCTCCATAATCTCTTCTCCTTCTTTGGAAGTAGAAGTCCAATAGACTGTTGGTTTCTCGATGTTCACTCTATTTGGAACACCTATTCCTACAGGTGAAACTATATGGTCTATACCTTTCTTCCTAGCATAGTCAACGATTAGGAAAGCGATAGGATGTATTGCAGCGGGTGATATAGGTATCTCCGATATCATGACCAGCATGTTATCCTTATGAAATATCCTTAGAGGTGGTTTTGGTTCTCCATTATGAATTACAGTTATTGGCGGAAAATATCTGTAAGAATCTATTCCACCAACTTCCTCCATTTTCAACGCATCAACCATGTAGCTGGCAGATATTGATGCTACAAGACCAGTATCAGGTAAGCCGAGCATTAGATATGATGGAGATTTAAGCTTTATCTCCTTGGTTTCAAAAATAGTGAGTCCATCATATTCCTCAATATAGTACATTAAATTACACCTAATATCATATATTGCTACGGAATCTAAGTATTTTTTCTACCTAACCTAGTAGAGCTACCATTGTATTTAAATGCATGTTGAAAGAGGAAAGAGATTAAGCATTAATGTACGCCTTATAAAGTATACGCACAAAGTTTATTTAAACATATAATGCAAAGAAGCGATATCGCATATTTAAATATTGACATAGGTACATAGTCTTATATTGAAGGAGTTCTTTAAATTACCATTAGAGTTTTTCTACTTGGTCATATACATGTGTTTGTGTAGGTCTCAAGTTAAGTTTAAATTACATGTCTAATATACATTATACATGGTGAAGAATATGCCCAAGTGCCCAAAGTGTGGAGCTGAAGTAGAGAAGCCAATTAAGACATGGGTACTAGCACCAAAGGGCAGGAAGGGCGTAAAGATCGGCCTCTTTAAGTGTCCAAACGCCCACTACTTCAGAGCTAAGGTAGAGTAGACAGCTAGCCTAGTAGTTAAAACTTAATAAACATTAATTTTTTCTTTTTAATAAGTTCTAAACTGCTCCAAATCTTCTTGCCCACTCCTCATATCTTCTAATAATATCCTCACTTATACTAGGTCTTCTCTTCTTCAATATTTCTAGGAAATCGTTCATAGTTATTGCTCTTGGTTCGCCATGTAAGCCCCCTGTTTTCTCAAAGAATTCTTCAATAACTTTTTCATGAGCTTCTCTGCAAATTTCCTTAATATCGCTACTAGAATATCCTTCGGTTAGCATAGCTAACTCTCTTATGTCTACGCTAGGGTCTAGTTTTAACTTTTTAGTATACATTTTGAAAAGTTCTATTCTTGTCTCATAATCTGGGGGTGGTATGTATATTCTCTTTTGAAATCTTCTAATAAAAGCATCATCTAAATCCCATGGCTTATTAGTAGCTCCTATTACGAAAAGTAGTAGGTCTTTACCTTTATCCTGTAATCCATCCATTTCCTTTAAGAACTGGTTTCTAACTCTAACCTCTCCACCTATTTCGCTAGCATATCTTCCGAGGAGAGAGTCAAGTTCGTCAATGAATATTATGACGGGTTTACTGCTTTTCGCTATTTCCCTAGCTTTCTTAAATAATCTAGCAACGTTTTTCTCTGCTTCACCTAGCCATTTAGACATTATTGATGCAGCATCTACGTTAAAAAACACAGCATCTATTTCTGTAGCAACAGCTGAGGCCAGGTACGTTTTGCCGCAGCCTGGAGGTCCATATAGTAATATTCCTCTAGGCCATCCGAGAGGAAAGAGATCAGGTCTCTTCGCCGGGTAAACTATTGCTTTCTTAATTTCCTCTTTTGCTTCCTCTAAATCAGCAACGTCGCTCCACTTTACATTAGGTTTTTCTACAAGGATAAATTCGTCTACAGGATATTGTTCCTGCTCTTCACCTATAGCCACGCTTAAACTATGCTTTTTTAGCTCCTCAGCTCTTCTCCTATAGCTTCTACCCATTTCTAAGTATGTATCCTTAAGTGGTAATTCAGGGTGAAGCTTCACAATCTTAATCAAGAGGTCTGCGGCCCTATTGTAATATTTTATCGCTTCTTTAGCATCTCCTCTTCTATCAGCTTCTACAGCTTTGAAAGCGTATTTCCTAGCTAACTCCTCAAGATGCTGTATAGCCAAGATTATCCCTCGATATTTCATTTTAGAAGAAATACTACTAATCATGCTCTATGGCGTTTCTACTAGCTTATGCTTTAAGCTTTATTTTGCCTTTTCTTTCAAGAGACTTTAATGCTTTAAGTACGTCTTCTTTTTGAACACCAAATATTTGGGCACAGTCATTAATGTCTATAAATCCCCTATGAGCTTTAATGTATTCTAAAACCTTTTCCTCTAAAACTCTTGGACTTAACCTTATTCGTGCTGTAGGTCTTACTGCTGTAGGTCTTGTTGTTATAGCTAGCGTTGACGGTATTGGTACTTTAGCTCTTTCTTTCGGTATGGGAATCTTAATTTCTGGAGGTATTTTCGGGAAGTTTTCTTTAATTTTCTCCTCCGCTAATGCTTGAGCTTCAAGGAGCACTCTTTTTGCTTCTTCGGTTAACATAGGTGAAGATAAAGCCGTCGTTGTGACTTGACCTAGCTCCATAAGCATACTATTCATACTGTTTGTTATTTCCTCTAGTTCTACTGAGATTTCAGGTATTATTCCTGCTAACTGGGATTTAAGACCCTTGAGTATTGGAATTATTGGAGCCATAACTGCAGCTACATCACCAAGTTCTCTAATAGTTTCCAATCTTATCTTAACTTTTTCAAGAGCTAATCTACTTGCTAAAACTATTTTAGCCATTTTCCTTAACTCAGCTACTTCATTAGCGTAGATGGTTGCTCTTGCAAAATCCTTGGCAATATACGCTTTAACTGTTTTCTCAAGAAGCTCCTTATCTCTATCTCTAAGCCTATTAAGCGTTTCATCAAGCTTATCCATTTGCACGTCTAAGCGGTATATAACTTCGCCTATTTGCCTCTTCAAAGATATTTTTCTAGGCCTGAATTTACGAAGTAATCTGATAATAAATGGTGCTGAAGGCTCTTCACCACTCCATCTCTTAGATACACTACTCACTAACTATCCCTCAAAATATTTGGTATGGTTTATAGGAAAAATATTTTAGTGCTCTCCTTCAACTACATGGACTACGAGTGGTTCTTCAGCTTTAGGTATTTCCTCCTCCTTAGCTGGCTTAGCTATTGTTGGAAGAGATATCGGTGTTGATTCTATTTTTTCTAGTTCACTTATTGACGATTTAATGTCCTTCTTTTCCGCATCGCACTTCTCAATATTCCTCTTGACAATGTCTGTTGCTCTCTTAAACGTAGGTTCGCTAATTTCTCCAGCAAAGAATACCATTTTCAACGATGCATAGGCTTTTTCTAACTCCTCAACCTGTTTTTCTAGCTGTCTTAACCTGTTTTGAAGTATCTTCCTTACTTCTCTAGACTCTATCTTTAACTTACCTAGGTCTGCCTCAAGTTTCTTCTTGAATGCGTCGTATGCGTGTTTGGCTATTTCTCCCTTAGCATATAGGTCATCTAATGCCTTGATTCTCTTCCTAGCTACTTCTAGTTTCTTTTTAACGCTAAGTGCTTCAGCTTTCCACTCAGGTACTAGCACTACTTCTTCTGGTTTAAACTCAAATCTATTTACTGGTAATTTCGCAAATGTGCCATCGGCAAACTCTATGTTTACATAGCTTACTGTACCATCAATTTCACTATAGAACCCTGCGATTACACCAACGTATCTTCCATATGGGTCCTTCACTGACTGACCTACATATTTTTCGAATGTTTCAACTGTTAATATCATTCTCCTTCACCTACTTCTTTTTCTTCGAAAATACAATTCCTAACTTAAGATTGTATTTAAGAGTTAGGGGATATGGTTTAGGGTATGCGTAAACCCCCAAGTTTTAAATATTTTTAATTATCCAACATGAAATTACGGTGATTAAGGGAATGCCATCTAGGCTTGAAAGGTTCGTAAAGGAGTGGGAGGACAGGCCAAAGGCATCGGTTAAGGAGAAAATAGCTAAGATGATACATCCACCACCACCAATGAGATATAAGTTAGCTATGGCACTATACAAGGTTAAAACTCAAGTTACGAGACTGGAGCATTTGCTTAATAAGCTGCAGGAAAGAGATAAAATGTTATTTGAGAAAGTAGTTTCAGCACACATAATGAAGGACTCTGCTAGAGCAGCAATATATGCTAATGAAGTAGCTGAAGTAAGGAAAATAGCTAGAACAGTACTAAGAGCACAACTAGCTCTTGAGCAAGTAGCTTTAAGGCTTGAAACTGTAAGAGAACTTGGCGACGTACTAGTAACAATGGCACCTATAGTTGAAGTCATTAGGGACATTAAGCACCATCTGAAAGGAATAGTTCCAGAAATAGCTTTTGAGCTAGACGAAGTAGACAACATGTTACACTCAATAGTATTAGAAGCAGGAGAATTCACAGGCACATCAGTTGACACCACGATAATAAGTGGTGAAGCAAAGAAAATACTTGAAGAAGCATCAATAATTGCCGAGCAAAGAATGAAAGAGAAATTCCCAGAACTACCTGTAGCAGAAGCAGCAAAAGCAGAAGGTACAAGTTTACCAACGCCGCCAAAGTAGATAAAGTAATATTAGGATTTTCGGTTTTTTTAAATAAAAATAACAATAAAAATTTTACATAGCTTATTGTATCTTCTTCAGCTCAGAAGCCTGGTTTCAGTCATTTATTCCTCGCTTTTAACCTTCATCACAGCTTCGAACGTATTTTTAGTGTTTTAAACTTAAAAGTTTATTTGGGTTTTACAGGAAATATTTCAAAACCAGCGTATTCTGCTTCTTCAGCTAGGATTTCATTTATTCTCAACAGCCTATTATATTTCACAGTTCTTTCTCCTCTCGCCGGCGCACCCGTTTTAATAGCGCCGACATTTAATCCCACAGCTAAATCAGCTATCATGTAATCTTCTGTTTCACCGCTTCTGTGGCTAATTATTGGTTGATAGCTGTGTTTAATAGCATAGTTTACTACGTCAAAAGTTTCGCTTACCGTGCCTATTTGATTCATTTTTACTAGAATGGCGTTAGCAGCTCTTTCCTCAACACCTTTTTTAAGCCTGTTAATGTTTGTTACGAAAAGGTCATCACCCACTATTAGGACTTTATTCCCTATTTTAGATGTTAATTGGGAAAACATTTCAAAATCTTCTTCGTAAAATGGGTCTTCAATACTAACAATAGGGTATTCATTTACAAGATCAATATAGTACTCTAAAAGCTTTGAAGAGTCAAGATATTTCCCGTCAATAAAGTATTTACCTTTATCAGCCGTGTAGAAGCTTGTAGCTGCTGCATCTAAAGCTAAAGCTATGTCTTGGCCTTCAACATACCCTGCTTTCCTAATAGCCTTAACTAAAGCATCTAAAGCTTCTCTGCTGGTCTTCATTGGAGGAGCAAATCCTCCTTCATCACCAACATTTACTGCTATTAAACCGTATTTCTCCTTAAGTATGTTTTTAAGTTCGTAGTAAACTTCACAAGCTACTCTAATAGCTTCACTAAAGTTGTTGACTCCTCCAGGAACTATCATGAATTCTTGAATGCTCAATTCGTTTCCTGCATGTTTTCCTCCATTAATGATATTCATGAAAGGTGTGGGCAGAATTCTCGCATTGTAACCGCCAATATATCTGAAAAGGGGTATGCCATACGTGTCAGCTGCTGCCTTAAGAACAGACATGGATACAGCAAGTATAGCGTTAGCTCCAAGCTTAGATTTATTCGGTGTTCCATCAAGCTCTATCATCTTCTTATCTATGAGTTTCTGTCTTCTAGAATCAAGACCTATAATCTCTTTAGCAATAATGTTATTAATATTATCTACAGCTTTAAGAACGCTATAACCCTTAAACTTAAGAAGATCTCTATCTCTTAATTCCCATGCCTCATAAGCTCCTTTAGAAGCACCGGCTGGGACCTGAGATAATCCTACACCACCACCTACAGTAGCTACTTCAGCTTCTACTGTAGGTCTCCCCCTAGAATCTATAATTTGCCTGCCTTTTACATGACATATTTTATAAGATTCTTCCAGTACAAAATCTACTAAATCACGCATATTTTCAGCCAAAGTAACTTTAGGGAATTACTCTAAAATACGTTACTATACGAAAAAGAACTAAGGGCTAATGTAAATGTGTGAAAACATTGTGACCTTGGTTCTAGTATTAAATTCGCTAACATCATATTTCATGTTCTTACTATGTAAGGAGGCAAAGAAACCTAAGCTCATGTCCTTGCTCCTCATAATAACCTATAATACTCCCTTATTTTTGCCTAGAATAAGACCTTATCTTTCCATACTCGTTTCCTCTATTATGGTCATCCAAATTATTTCAATCTATATTGCCCGACTAGACTTAGTTAAAGTAGGTACTTTCTCATCCATAGCTTACTTCCTAATTCTCCTATACTACATCATGATATAATTTAATAACATTATAAAACACTGCATTGTTAGAAAAAGTTAAAGTGGTAACACTATTATTTTCTAAATTAGATTAGAAGTCTAAAGTTAAACAGTAAAGGCGATGTGGGGGTAATGAGAATATTAATAATAGGTGCGGGAGATACTGGTAGGCATTTAGCTAAAATGCTTTCAGGTAAAGGTAACGAAGTTATAGTCGTAGATAAGAATAAGGATAAATGTAAGCTTGTTGCTGAAGAAGCTGATGTTTTAGCAATAAATAAGGATGCTACAGATCTTTCGCTATATGAGGAAGTTGATTTAAGGAAACTTGATGTTATGGTTGCAGCAACAGATAAAGACGAAGTTAACCTATTTGTGGCTTTAATAGCTAGAGAGCATGGTGTTCCAAGAATTATTGTTAGGGTTAAAGATGAGAAAGTTGCAAGACTACTTGAAAGAGTTGGTATTGAGAGAGCTATATGTGTACCGTACGTTATAGCTGGTTTAATACAGAGCTTTATTGAAGGAAAGTATTCGCTAATAAATATTTCACCCATATTCTCTGGAACCTACGGTCTAGTTTCAATAACTCTTGCCGAGAACGATACTAGTATAGGTAAAACTCTTGACGACCTCAAATTACCATTAGCCTCAAAAGTTATAGCGGTATTCGACGGGGAAAAGTTCTTAGACCCAGAGGAGGTTAGAGAACTAAGACCAGGATACGAGGTAATAGCGTTAGTTAGAAACGATATAGTTGAGGAGTTCATAAGAGCGTTTAGGTGAAGCGATTGCAAGAATATGAAACACTTACATCAATCATAAACTACTATGTTAATCAGCTTCAGCAAATTCTATCCCACCCGTTAATGGTTCAAATAATATATGCCGCATTAGCTTTCGTAGTTGGTGTTGCTATACTTAAAACAGTTAACAACATGCTTAGGCGTATGGTTCAACGAAATATGATATCTCAATCAGCATACGTTAAAATTCATAATGTATTAACTGTGATCATTTATTCATTAATACTTTTGATAATAATATCCCTATTTACTGCAAACATATTTTTACTTCTTGGAACAATAGGGTTTATTCTGATAATCGCGCTTTCAGCTAGAAACATATTTACAAACGTATTATCTTACTACGCAATACTATTAGGTAAAATTCTTGTTATTGGCGACATGGTCTCTATAGGTAATGTTACGGGTAAGGTTAAGAACATAGGAGCTCTTTATACGGAAATAAAAACAAAAGATGGTAGCATAGTTAAAATACCTAACTACCTTGTTCTAAGGAAAGCTCTCAAAATATATTCAGAACTTTACACTGTCAAAATTAAGGTTAGGATAGAAGCACCATACGATTTAGACGATGTTGGAGATAAAATACGTAGAGCAATAACATCGTACAAAGGAGTTGTTAAAGTTGCTCCAGATATCCGCGTAAGAAAGCTAGCCCCAGGATATGTTGAGCTCGAAGTGACAGTTTACACAACTAGTCCTGAAAAAGTAGAACATGTATTCTCAGATATAGCTCAGGAAATACTGAGAGAACTTAAAGACTTTAAAGTAGAAATTGTAAGGTTAAGTCCATAGGTCAAAATTATTAACCTATGTTGGCTATTAGGTCAATAGGGGATTAATGCATGCCTAGAAGACCTAGAAGAAAACCTAACATATGCCCTTATTGCGGAGCCGAAGTAGAGAAACCATATAAAACATGGCAGTTAGTAGCGCCTATACCTGATGCTCAAGGAAGAATAACGATAACGGTCATGGGGATGTATGAGTGCCCTAATGGACATAAGTGGAGAGCTGTTGTAAGTAAAATTAAAGTTGGAGGTAGCGGCGAAGTAGAGGTAGAGGGTGCGAAAGGTAAAAGAGTATTAAAAGCTGAAGAAGAAAGCAAAGCTGAAGTTGAAGGAGAAGTCTTCGAAATAGACATTGAAGAAGAACTATAATATAGCTCTAAGTACGACTAAATAGACCATGTTAATCCATGCAAATACCACAGTATTACACGTGAATAATTCAAAATTTGACATTATACTAGCTTCCATAACTGGAGAGCTTTTTAAAATAATGAAAGTTACTATCCATGATAAAAAGAGGAAAGTTAAAGGAACAGGTAAGTAAAGACTTCTTACGAGAACCCTAGATACCCCAAGAACTAGAAAAGCAATGGAGACGCTAATTTTATCTACAGTGTCCCTGTTTGAAAGGTAGGAGAGTAACTTTTTAAGAACATTGTACTTATGCATTAAATAACTACAGCCTGTAACGATTAGTAAAGAATCAATCATGAAACTCATATAGTTTTCAAAGACATTCTGACCCATAATACTTATGGTTGTGATTAAACAAAAGTAAAAGCCTATCAGACATATAGTAGTGGCTAAAACTATAGACCTTAATTTTCCTTTCAAAGTATTAATGTAAATTACCCATAAGCTTAGAAGTATGAAAAAATAAGGTATAATCGCTACATACGGTTCTCTTAACGGTACATATGCTAAACCCAGGTACACTATACCCTCACTACCAATAGCGGTTAAAGCTGAAGCTAAACTCGCGCTAACTATTGATACTAAGGAGGCTCGATGTTTTTCAAGCATCTTTAGCACACTACAGTATAACATCTAAGCATAGTCACTATTATTGGTATTAAGACCTAACTAGATTATAGATGCCAAAAGTATTAAAGTATGCCTCTATACTATAGATGCTGAGATAAACTATGAGCAAGTTTAGGTACATAAAAGAGAATGCCATACTTATCCTGGTTCTAGCGCTGATGCTACTATCCCCTATTATTCTACGTGTATGGTTAAATACGTCAGTACCCTTAGCTGCTGTAGAAAGTTCAAGCATGGTCCCTACATTAAACATAGGTGATGTAGTAGTAATAGTGGGTGTTAAACCCGACGATATCAAAGTCGGAGACATCATAGTGTTCAATAAAGTAGTTTACTCGATCCGAAAAGGGTATGTTAAAAAACTAAAGACACCTATAGTTCATAGAGTTGTGGACATTATTGAAAGAAACGGCATAAAATATTTTAAAACTAAAGGTGATGCAAACCCCTTACCTGATCAATGGTATGTTCCTGAGGATGCTGTTTTAGGGAAGGTACTGTGTATAAATGGGGAACCCTTTAGAATACCTTATGTAGGCTACTTCTCAATATTCTTCCATAACATCATTGGAGGTTAACTTTCACTATTCCTTCCAGTATTCCTTTAGCTACTTCTCTAACCCATTTCCCAGAGACATTTAATGAAGATATTTTCTTTAAATACTCTCTCCACGAAAGAGAACCGTAAGCCTGAACCCACACTTTATACTTTTCAAGAATATTTTCTAAAGCCCTTAAATGGTTTCTACATAGCTTCATGTCTATAGCTTCGCTTCTACATATAGTACACTCGCTTTCTACAGGGATGTATTTTAAACTTTTACCTAGTTCTATTCCTGCCTTTTCAGCAGCTCCGTTTTTAAACTCTAGAAGTATTTTTGAAAGTATGTTTTTGGATTCAAGAACTACATTTTCCCTCTTTACACGGCCTTCTCTAATATCGTTAAGCATTTTTTCAAATTTTCGTGTAAGCTCAACACTAGTTAAATCCTTGAAGTATTTTTCCAAGATTTCGGAAACAGCGTAGCCCAGCGGCGTAACTTCAATTTTTCCCTTTACTGTTTTTAAGTAACCTCTAGAGAACAAGTTTTCAATTATCCTAGCTCTAGTGCTCTCCGTTCCTATGTTAACACTCTCCATCCATTTAAGCAATGATGATTTATCATAGAATTTACCGTATCTTGAATAGGTTGTCGTTATTCTTGCCTTAACTATAGGCAACTTCTGCCCTTTACCTATAAGAGGCAGGTCTTCAACGTAATCTATATTTAAGAAAGGATAGTACTTTAGCCACCCTTTTAAATGTAATCTCCTAAGCTTTAGCTTAAACTTGAACCTTGCTATCCTCAAATACACTGTTATGGAATGTAATATAGTATCTGTAGAAAACGTAGCCAAGAATCTCTTAACGATCAAATCGTAAATTTTCTGCTGATCCACACTTAGTTTTCTAGGCTTTAACCCTGTAGGATATATTGCTGGGTGAGCGGGATCTATTTTCACTCCTTCATGAGGCTTTAATATTCCTTTTGTTTCCCTAAGTAAATCTCTGACTAAGTTAGAGTATTCAGAGATTTCCTTGAGCTTTGACATTATTGATTCATAGTTTATAGTTGGTGGTAGTTTTTGACTATTCGTTCTAGGGTAGCTTATTAACGCATCTAAATATAGTTGTTCAGCTAATTCTTGTGTTTTTAAAGGTGAGAAACCATATATTTTAGATGCTTCAGCTTGTAAGTCACCTAAGTTGAAAGGTGGCGGAGGCTTTATTTTCTCTACTTCATATTTGACCTTCTCTACAATTGCCCATTTTTCCTTTTTGATCTCTTTTAGTGCGTTTTCAGCATCTATTTTTCTCGTAAATGACTCACCTAAATATTCGAGAGCATATGTTTTACCACCTATGGCTACACTAACGCTGATGTTAAACATAGGTGTTGGTATGAAGAGATTTCTTTGCTTCTCAGTATTAACAACTTCTACTAGTGTTGGGGACTGAACTCGGCCGGCGCTTAGAATAACTCTTTTACCTGTGGCAAGTTTTACTGCATACATTAACGCTCTACTAACGTTTATACCCCATATCCAATCAAGTTCATGTCTACATAGCCCCGCTTCTACCATCGGCATATCGAGGCCTTTGCTCAGGTTCTTAAAGGCTTGACGAAGATCTTGAGAAGTTAGTGTTGAGAATTTTGCCCTATAAGCTCTGCCTAGATTACCGAATTCCTTTATTATGAGGTAGCCTATAACTGAGCCTTCAATATCGTAATCGCATGCGTTCACGAAGGCTATAGCGTACTTACATAAGTTCTTAAGTACTAAATAGTATGGTCTAGTATATCTTGCTTCCCTATCAACAGCCCATGCTGGTACCCAGTAATACTTAAACACTGGAAAACCATGCTCACTTGTTGTTAATGCAAAAAGGTGGCCTGCAGCTGAAGCAATAACGTAAGGCACTCCATTGCGGTAAACTATCCAGTACGGTACCCCATACATTCTATACTTTACCGGTTTTGTTCTAGAAAGCGCTTGAGCTATTTTTGATGCTGCCTTAGGTTTCTCCGCTATTATAAGCACATATCTTCTAGGTAGCATAAGCATATACCGTACAGTACACTTTGCTTATGGCGTACACTTTAACCTTATAATTGCAGTATTTGTTTTTAAATTAACTGCCGAATATGCTTTCTTCTGCTTCTAAAAGCCATTTGAGGGGAATATCTTGGTATTCTCCTGTTGGTAATCTTCTTCTAATAGTTATTGGAAGTATTTTCATTTTCATTTCTTTCTCAGCTATTTCAAGAGGATCCGAGGAAGTAATCATTTCGGGAGGTATAAGGGGAGGAGCACCCATCGTTAATTGTAATGCTCTAGCACCAATAATTCTAGCTCTTTCATATTTTGTAAGCTTAGGTGGTCCAATCTTTATCTTATTAACGTAAGTTTCTTTAAGAGGCTTTTCAGCCTTAGACAATCCAAATGCCTCTAAGATACGGTTTAAAGCTAGGTGAATGGTAGAAAAGTTTAGGCAATTAAATGTTACGGTTAAAAAATTATTTCAAACTTTAGAACTTAAACTTCTCCTCTTCTCTTTCCTTTTCTTTCTCCTTCTTCTTCGGTGGAGCAGCTGCTATAATATCATCTATTTTCAGTATTGCTGTTGCTGCCTCGGTTGCGCTTTTAAGTACTTGCTTCTTTACTAGCGTCGGGTCTATTATGTTTACTTTAACCATATCTTCTAAGACTTTGCCTTGAACTACGTCTACTCCAGCATTTATAAATCCTTTCTCGTGATATGCTCTTAACTGTGCTCTAGCATCTAATGGATCTAACCCTGCTGATTCTGCAAGAATTAAAGCTATTTCCTCAAGTGCGTCAGCATATGCTTCTATAGCTAATGCTTCCTTACCTCCTCTAGCTCTTGCATGCTCTCTAAGTCTCATAGCTAATTCTATTTCTGGTGCTCCTCCACCACCAACAATCTTAGGTTCTTTAAGTACGTTTCTTAATACGCTTAATGCATCATGAATGCTTCTTTCTGCTTCATCAAGCTCCATGTCGTTTGCTCCACGTAGTAGTATAGTAACTGCTTTCGGGTTCTTGCATCCCTCTATGAACACCATTTTATCTGTTCCGACTTTCCTTTCCTCTACTACTTCTGCTTCTCCAAGATCTTCAGATGTTAAGTCTCTAATACTGCTGATTATTCTTCCTCCTGTTGCTCTTTCCAACTTCTCCATATCACTCCTTTTAACTCTCCTAACGGCGAGTATTCCTTTCTTAGCTAGGAAGTATTGAGCTACGTCATCGATACCTTTCTGGCATATTACTACATTGGCTCCCACGGAAGCTATTTTCTCAACCATGTCTTTAAGTAGCTTAGTTTCCTCCTCTAAGAATGCTTTTATTTGTTCAGGACTTGTTATATTTATTTTAGCTGTTATTTCTGGTTTCTCAACTTCTAAAGGCATGTCTAGTAGCGCTATTTTTGCTTTCTCGATTCTCCTAGGCATACTTGGATGAACAACTTCTTTATCCAATACAATACCTTTAACCAATATTGTGTCTAGTAAGCTTTCTCCCTTCTTTTTCTCGATCTTCACATTGTTTATATCAACTTTGAAAGTTCCATCTTCCTGAGGCTCAGCAATAGTTAAAACTGCTTCAACAACGAGATCTATTAGCCTTTCTAAGACCGCACCTGAACCTACATATTTGCTAGCTAAAGCAGTTCTCGCAAGCTCTTTCAGCATAGATTTGTCTTTAGGATCAACCTTTATCGACATTTTATCGTACTCTTCAAGAGCCTTAGCTAATGCCTCCTTATATCCCTCAATAATTATTGTAGGATGTATTTCCTGGTCTAAGAGGTTCTCGGCTTTCTCAAGAAGTAAACCTGCAAGTACTACAGCGGTTGTTGTACCGTCACCGACTTCAGCATCTTGAGCTTTAGCTACTTCTACTAATAACTTAGCTGCAGGATGCTGAACTTCCATTTCCTTAACTATTGTTGCTCCATCGTTAGTTATTGTAACATCTCCAAAACTATCTACAAGCATTTTATCTAGTCCGCGTGGTCCAAGAGATGTTCTTAAACTTTCTGATAATATTCTAGCAGCCAAAATGTTTGCTCTTAAAGCATCCCTACCGGTTGTTCTTTGAGTACCCTCCTTAAGTACTAATACTGGGACACCATATGCCATAGGTTTTTACACCCCATAACATGGTAATTTACTCTATAATCCGCGATCAAGTAGCGAGCGCTTCTATATAACCTTTACTCTCAATACTCATATCAAGTAGCTAATATAGTATTATTTAGAGCAGAAGTAAGTAAGGCTGGAAATAGTGAATGAAGTAGTTAAATGTACCACATGTAGAATTAGATCGGCAATATATTACCGTAAAGAATCCGGTGAAAATCTATGTTTACAATGCTTGGAAAGAAGCATGGTAAGGCAGGTTAAACATGAGATAAATAAATGGAAAATGCTCGAACCCCATGACGTAATAGGATTCCTAGTTCCGATAGAAACATTGCTAACATCAATACCAGCCTTTAGAATAATGGCTATCATAGAGAGGAAGTACGCGACTAAATTATTTTTACTGAGACCTAAGGAATTAATAGGAGGAATTTTCAATGGCAAAAACACTGTAGAATATCAATTGCCTAGAAAGCCCAAGAATATTACTGAGCTTCTAAGATTTGAAAGAATAGAAGCTGCTAAAATCTCTAAAGAGCATAATATAAACAAGGTCATAATACCGCATACCTTAGAATTTGAAGCATCGTATTTTCTCTCGAATATCCTGGAGTACAATTTCGAATCCTTAAGCGACTTAAGTCCTAAGATGTATTCTGAAAAATACGGTGTACTCTTTGTTAAACCTTTCAGAAAAGTAAAAAGCTACGAAATACTACTTTATGGGTATTTGAAAGGTTTGCTAGGTGATGTGTATTTTAAGGACGTTATATCGAAATATTTCACATTTAATAATTACCATAGGTATTTAGACTACATACTGGCTCTTAGCAAGGAGCACTTTGAATTAGTAATTTCAACGTTAAAAATGTCAGAACTATTTATCGAAAAAGTTCTCCCAGAATATGGATATAGAAAGTACTGCCAACTATGCGGGGCCTTTACGAGAAATAAGCTATGTAATGTCTGCTCAGCACTATATCCTAATGCGTAAACCTTTATCCTTTAAGGCCTCTCTTATACTCCTTCTAAGAATAAGCATATCTTTAGCATAGTCCATGAAGCATCCTTCCTGCTCCCAAATGCTTTCCCCATTGAAAAACAGCTTCAAACATGGTAATACCAATATATTTTCCTTTGATTTAACTTCAGGGTAGTTATCTACATTCACTGATACTACTCTAATCTTATTTAGCACTTTAAATGAGAAATCCTTTACAAGTGAATGAAAATACCTTGCCTCTCTTTTAGTTTTAGTAGTATACTCTACAAGGACTATCTTATTTTTCTTTATTACGTGCTCAACTTCTCTTGGTGAGAGCTCTTCAACACTCATCTTGTCTGAAACCTCTTCTCCTACTCCGTATTTACCTTTAAAAACATATCTAGTGTCGGTTTTTCTTTTACCTTTCTTTTTTCCTCCTCAACCTTTTCTTCTTCCTCTTCACGTTTCTTTACAATTTCCTTTGGACGTGGTTTTCTTAAGCCAAGTTTCTCCTCTATTTTTATGAGCTCTTTCTCCTCTAATGGTATCACATATTGTACTTTACCATATCTGGGAGGAGGGGGTTTTAAGCCTTCATTAGGGTCATAGACTACGACCTGGTTCTCTAATGTTCTTCTAAGACCTAGTTCATCGGTTAGTTCTAAAAATATGTGAAAAAGATCATTAAAGCCTATTATTTCCTTAAACTCTCTTTCTTTAACATTATATCCGCAAATTATACACATTAGATCTGGTTTTACTGAGGAGAAACCGCATTTGGGGCATCTTATTGGTAAAGTTTTTCCATAAGTGTCCCATGCTTCTCTAAGTAGCCCGAGTAAATCCTCTCTTTTCTTCTTCAAAATCTCCATGTACAACCTTCTAACGTTGGCTGCACATACCGGACCACCGAAGTTGACAACGTATTCTAAAAGATCCTCATTAAGTTCCTTTCTTAAGCTCAATATTGTTTCAGAAACTACAGGTGCAAGCCTTAATCTTCCTCTTAAAACTCTATTTAAAATAACGCTTTTAGAAGGTTTATAGCTTACATTTGACAGTAAATACTCTATAACGTTTTTAGCAACTTTCTTGAGCTCGTCTTCCGTTAAACCTAAATGGGAAATACCTAGTGCTAGGGAAATATCGCTAAACATGGTAGAAACTATTTTCTCCACATTTACTCTCGTACTTCTAGACTTAATGCGTCTTCTCTTTCCTCCCTTACTGGATTTGCTATTCTTCTTACGCACAGCTATGAACCACTTGATATTAATTAGGAACCTGAAGTTACCATGTTACATTTAGAAGTTACCAAACGTATAAAGTTATACTTTGAAATACGCACTTCCATATTTACTAAAAGCAGCAATAAGTTCCTGTTAGACCTTTATCTTCCAGTACATAAAAATATAATAAGCTTTAAATAACTAATGTCTTGAAAATTGGAGAGTTAGTAATGAGGTACCCCATTACTTGTAAAACGTTATTGGCCATACTAGCTCTCTCAAGTACTATACTAGCTCTTTTAACGCCTTTGACTTCGTGCTTCAGGATGACGACAATATATGTCATAGAGTATAATGTTGAAGTGGAAACAGAAAACAAAACTATAGTAAATATTCCATTACCTCCTAAACTATTATGGCAAAGCGTTATCGCTATTCTAAATGAAACATATAGTGGAGGTAGCGTTGAAAGAGACTACGATAAGCACATTTTACGTATTTCAACAAGTAATAAATTTGAATATAGATCAAATGTCGAGATATCAGTTAGTAGCATATATGATGAAGCTGAGATTTTTCAAAGACTAAACACACCCATGAAGACGTTCGTAAAAGAGCATTTTGGATTAAAACAGGCTACGTATTACGACTTAATATCTCCTACACATTGGTGGAATTATAGTATTCCTGAAGTTGAGAAATCATTGGAAGAGTTTTATTCCTTATATAATTACTCAAGCAAGGACGAACTGCTTGAAGACACGTTGATTAATGTTCTTATGAAACTTAGAGATTACGTAAGTAGAAAGCTAACATATAGACCCGTAGCTAAGGGAAGACTAGGTGTAAGGGATGCGCTACTTGGAAACTACGGTGATTGTAGCGAATACTCCGATGTCTTCATAACTTTTGCAAGAGCCCTAGGTATACCTTCACTAAGATGCGTAGGTTTCGTCATTAGAGGGTGGAATTCACGGCTAGGAGAATATAGTGTTGTTGGACATGCCTGGCCTATAATATATGTTAGTGATTTAGGGTGGATACCTTTCGAAGTAACTGTTGCTCCGGAATATTTGGAGGCTAAACCTGGTGAAACATCACTGAAATACATTTGTTTACTCATAGACTATGGTAATGTAACTAGAGAATCCTTAGACTTAGCAAGAGATATACTCTTTGACCCTTCGGAAAAATGGGTTCCAGGCTCATCTTCTTCACTTATCATTGATTCCGTGAAGATAAAGTTTCAGTTAAGTATAAAACCTAAACCCCAAATACCTGTTTCTCTCCATGTTAGAGGCTACGAAAACGTTTTCGCTAGCATATTATTCTTTACATTTGCCTTAATACTATACCTCTTCAACACGCTATTACTAATACCTAGGGTGAAGCAAAGTTGAAATTAGCATTTAAAATATTAATTCCCTCCCTAATTCTCCTCTCAGCTATTTTACTACCTTACCTGCTAAGCTATAGGGTTACAGAAACCCCTTTACCATTTATCAAACTTGTCTACGGCAGTAATAACACTGAAATCTCATTCACTATTAAAGGTTCTCTGAAAATTAATGGTTCAGAGTATATTATTGTTGAGAAAACCTCGACAAAAGAACACACAACTTACTTTGTTGAGTGTGATACACGGAAAATTTTCTACTTAACAAAGGCTGATGACAAGCAGTATTTAGGATTCTCAGGAATATATACAGTGCTTTGGTTTACGAAACCTCCTAAGGCTAATGAAACAGTACCTATACTTGACCACTATGGGGTTGTCTCTAATATTTACGATAATAGTTTCAACTTAAGGGATTATTATGGGGTAAATCTGCACTATGAGAAAGTAGATGACGTTTATGTTCTTTCAAGTTACGGCGAATTAAAATTGAAAAACATTGTACTTAAAGAGGGGGGCTTAATGGAGAAATCGCTTACTTATATCCTAATTGTGGGGTTAGTTGCAACTGCATTAATATTGTCAACAGATTTAATACTATTACGTATTCTTAGAAGGAAAACCTAAACTGTAAGTTAACGTAGTGTAAGAACACGTTTCATTCTTAAATACCTGCTCACGTAGAAGCTTAAGAGAATTATTAATTTCTTTTTCTCTCTTCTTCTAACTTCTCTTAGTTTTTCCTCTAACCTACTTATAGACGGTCTTCTTCCTTTAAACCATGCTTTAATTAAAGCTCTGTATATGTAGTTAAGTAGTTCATCGTATTCTTCATCTATGTCGACGTCATAATTGTATCTTTCGATGACATCATCAAGGAGATCGCCTAAATATCTGCTTAGTATTTCATATTCTTCGTCATTCACTAGGATCTTCACCCGGTAACTGTGTAGTATTCATATATGTTACCTTATAAAGTATTTCCCTAGGGTTTTTAAACCTTAAGGTTTAAAAAGCTTCCATAACTCGTCAATAACGGGTTCAATTATTTTCTCTGCGTATCCATTTTCTCTGATTATAATTCTTTCATTAGGGTCTTTTGTAAACTCGCCTATTACAGTTGCTTTAATGCCTTTCTCCTTTAGAACTCTGATAGCCTCATATGTTTTTTCGCTAGGTATTGCGGCTAATAGTACTCCAGAGCTTATTAGTTTTAGAGGATCTATGTTGAAATGTTTACTTAGAACCTTTGTTTCTTCGGCAATAGGTATTTTGTTTTCCCAGACAATAAAGCCTTTATTAGCTGCAATGCTCATTTCATATAGGCCTTCAAGTAAACCTCCATCTGTAGGATCATGCATACCATTGGTTAGGTTTCTTTTAGCTAACTCTAGGGCCTCTTTTACAACACTTATATTTTCTATGAATTTTTTAGCTTTCCCAACAAACTCTGTGCCATATTCTTTTTCTAGTTCCTCCTGAAATTCTGAGGCTAAAATAGCCGTACCTTCTATGGCAACTGTTTTGGTCATTAATATTTTATCTCCTGCTCTAACATTAGTAGGTAAAATTACGTTACTAGAGACAGGTATCCCGAGAGCGGATGCGATAACTATTGGTGGCCTATTACGTAGGCCTGCTGCTACCTCTGAGTGTCCACCTACGATCGCTGCTTCAAGCTTTAAAGCTTCTTCATGAGCTTCTCTCATTATTTTCTCTACGTCTTCTGCAGTAGCGTTCTCAGGCATGAGAAGAACAAGCATTAAAGCTATCGGTTTCGCGCCTAAACATGCGACATCGTTACTAACGATGTTTACAGCTAATCTGCCTATGTTCTTCGAAGCTCCGACTATCGGGTCGACCTTAAACACTAAGAATTTTCCGTTGACCCTTAGTACCGCTGCGTCTCCACCAATTATTGGTCCTAAAACTACTTCTTCCCTCTTGAAGCCCAAGTACTTGAAAACCTTTTCTTCTAGAATTCGAGGATCTAACTTACCTATAGGAAGCTTCATAATTTATGCTCCTAAACTAGGCCATAAGAGTTTTTCTTACCTGGTCTAGGCTTTCCTTATAGCATCTAATGATAAGTTTATTTCCTTCTTTAAGAACCGTAGTGTCTTTAGGGTCAAGTATCCACTCATGGTCTCTTTTCAAAGCAACTACAACAGCACCGTGTACATCTAAATTGAGCTCCTCTATTGTTTTACCGTCAAGTCTCTTAGGTATTGTAGCTATCATAACCCTTTCTTCAGATTCCTCTATAACCCTCTTAAGTATTGGATGGGGCATAACTTCTGAGGTAACTATTGCAGCAATTTCTGCTGCAGCATCTGCGATATTCTCTAAGCATATTATTGTTCTGAGTATTGTTACTACTTCGTCCGGGTTGTCTTTACGTAGCTTTCTCACAACCTTTCTCTCTAGGTCTATATGTAGCTGATCTACGTATTCTTCGAGTTCTAAAACTTCTAATGCTAAATCCTTGTTATTGGTTAAAATTGCTAAATATGCTAAGTCAAGCATGAACTCCCCTATGTCCTTGAGCTTTATAAGATCTTTAGCTACTTCCTCCTCGACCTCCTCTACTTCAACAGTTTCCTCTATGGAAACATAGTCTTTGGCTGCATTTCTTAACTCATCTATAGCTTCTTTAGGCCCTCTAACTATGAGAACACTACCTACCTCTAATACTTGATCCTCAGATGGTTCAAAAATCCACGAATACCCCCTACGTAACGCTATAACATCTAAGGCTATGTTCAACCTTGAAAAGACTTCACCTATAGTTAAACCTGCTATCTTACTTTCATTCCTTATCTTAATCCTAGAGACAGCTTCCTCGCCGCCAATAATAGCTGCTCTAACCGAGGAGTGTAGCGGCATACTAAGTAAGGTCATTATTGCTAAGTCTCCTGCAGCATCAGATATTTTATTTGTTGCTGAAGCCAACTTCATTACGCCAACCATATTTTCTGCATCTTCTGCATCTCTTACAGATAACGATGCCTGCATAACTAGCAAGTTCCATAAACTATCAACATATTCCTCGATTCTTAGAACCTCATTAGCAAGCTTCTTATCATTGTATACTAATGCATAATATGCTAAATCTACCATAAGACTTGAGAAGTTCTTCATGTTCCTTAGTATTTCCTTCACAGGAAAAGCTTTATACTTAACGCGTGTAGGTATTTTTACAGGTGACACCTTTAAAAGTACACCCCAACGCTATAGTAACCTAGGAGACCGCTGAGATAAAGCTAACGCTAAGTGTGATAAACTATGGTATTGGAAGTTTCCTATAATGAATTAATGCTTCTAGGTTTCTCCATGGTAACAATAGGATTCCTAGTAATACTTATTTCAGTTTTGCTTATGGTATTTAAATCTATGAAGGAAGCAGGTAAGGGAAGCGTTGAAGGTGGAGGAGTTATAATTATTGGACCTATACCTATAGCTTTCGGTACGAGTAAGAAGATTACTGGAATACTGCTTATACTAGCTATCATACTTTTCCTTCTAACCGTAATATCCTTTATAATGCCCTATATTGTAATTAGGTGAAACTATGAGAGAGGCGTTCTTCCTACATAAGCTTTTCCTAATAGGTTTTCTGCTAATGCTGCTAGGAATAATAGTTTTAACGCTAACCTCCCTACAAGCCACCTTATCTGAAGGTAAAGCAAGTGTTTCCGGTGGTGTGCTTTTTATCCTCGGATTTATCCCAATAGGTTTTGCTTTTGGCCCACATAGTGAGTACACCATGTTACTTCTCATGGTTTTAGCGTTAATTGTCATAGTTATCTCCATAATTCTCAGAAGAACTATGAAGGTTTAACCTTAAATATTAATGCCCTACTCACTATAGGTTCGTATGGTGTTTAATTTGGAGAAACCAGCTATTTTAGGAGGTAAACCAGCTATAACAAAGAAGCTTCTAGTAGGTCCCAGGATAGAAGATGATGATATTGAAGCTGTTGTTAAGGTTTTAAAATCCAGGCTTTTATCCTCACTTGTAGGTAATGTTACTAAAACTTTTGAGAAGGAATTTGCGAGAAAGTTTGGGTTAAAACATGTTATTGCTGTCGCTAATGGTTCAATCGCATTACTTATAGCGTTAAAAGCTTGCGGTATAGGTCCAGGGGATGAAGTTATCGTTCCATCATTTACATTTACTTCAACTGTGACAAGCGTGATTTACGCTAATGCTATTCCCGTTTTCGCAGATATAAGGTATGATACATACACCATAGATCCGGAAAGCGTTAGAAAAGTAATAACGGATAAGACTAAGGCAATAATAGCCGTTCACCTGTTCGGACATCCTGCTGAAATGGATGAGCTAAGAGAAATAGCTGATGAGCATGGTCTCTACATTATAGAGGATTCAGCTCAAGCAATAGGCGCGTACTATAAAGGTAGGCCTACTGGTTCCTTAGGTGATATTGCCGCTTTTAGCTTGTACGCAACTAAAAACATAACATCTGGTGAAGGAGGCCTTGTGGTAACTAATGATGATGAATTAGCTGAGAAGGCTAGGCTTATTAGAAGTCATGGTGAAGAGGTCAGATATTATTCCAAAATATTAGGTTTCAACTTCAGAATGACGGAAATGCAAGCAGCTTTAGCTTTGAGCCAACTTAAAAAACTAGATAAGTTTAATGAAATTCGGCGGAGAAATGCTAGGATATATACTGAGAAACTAGCTCACAGAAAGGAGCTTAAACTACCTGTAGAGAAAAGTTACGTTAAAAGTTCCTGGAGTCTTTATGAGGTGCTCTTAGATCTTACAAAAATAACTGTAAATAGGGAGTTTTTTATTCAAGCGTTGAAAGCTGAAGGTATCCCAGTGTCTATCACATACCCTCGGGTAATATATGAGCATCCATTTATTAAGGAACTTAAAGGACACGGAAGAGGTTGTCCATGGTCATGCCCATATTATGGAGGTAAAAATGTAAACTATAAAAATGTAAGAACACCTGTTGCTGAAGATGTTGCTAGAAGATGTTTCAGCTTGTATACGGACCCTCTACTGACCTCCGAGGATGTAACGGCTATATGCAATGCTATAGAGAAGGTTCTGAATTTTTATTCTAAGAAATGAGTTCATTTCTTAGAAAATTTATCTTCTAAGATTATAATGAAATGAACATACGTATATACAGTTTCGCTTATATTCGGTTCTCGCATCTATATAGAGTTCTGTATGTATATGGAGGTGTTACATCTTTGTAATACTATAGCAAACTTGTGTCAAAATTTTAAAAGGCACATACTGTGCATAGGTAAAATTGCCCATAGCCCACTATCCCTGTACATCATACCTTAGCCTATGCGGAGGCGGGTCATACTAGTGCATACATTGCATCGTAGATGTAGTACTCTTTTAAATTCACCTGATACACTATGTAGAATCCAAAATGCAAGCATGAGGTAGATAGGTGATTATAGGTTGATAGTTCCGAAAGAGAAAATGTTACCGGAAGATAGAGGACTGGAAATAATTAGAGCTGAGAAGGAGTATATTGAGAGAGCTAGTTGGGAAGTACGTGAGAATGCAAATATGAACATAAGTTACAGCAACTTCAGAAACTTCCTCTTCGATAGACTACTTAAGAAACCTGAGGTTTTGTCAAAATACTTGCCTAAGGAAGCAGTTTCAGACCATTTTAGAGGAGATTTGCACATACATAAGCTTCCTGACTCACTATTCATACCCTACTGTATTGGTTGGAGTTTTAAGAAAATCCTTAAGAAAGGCCTTATAACACCTACAATTGTTTCAAAACCTGCTAAACATGTAGATACGGCAATAGCTCATCTCACTAACTTCTTCTTCTTTGGTTCTCAAGAATATACTGGAGCTCAAGCAGCTTCAGGTTTTGATGTATTTTTAGCACCATTTATTAGAGAAGATAAAGTACCTTACATTAAGGTAAAGCAAGCAATACAGCATATGCTCTTCAACTTAAACTATCCTGCTAGAGCGGGTTTCCAATCACCCTTCACAAATATAACCTTGGTCCTAGATACTAGCAAGCAGTATTTGAAAGAACATGCAGTTATTGGAGGTAGGGAGTTACCAAATACCTTAGAGGAATATTTAGACGAAATACTGGTGGTAAATAAGGCTTTATTCGAACTCTTAATAGAAGGTGATGCTAAAGGACAACCCTTTACGTTTCCAATACCGACAATTATGATAACAAAGAACTTTGATTGGAATGGTAGACGCTGGGGCGAAGTAACTGATCTAATATTTGAAGCTTTAGCTAAAAGAGGCTCAGCATATCTTCTCAACGGCTATTCTACGAACGTTGAAGCACTTTACAGTATGTGCTGTAGGTTAACAATAGATGTAAGTAAGCTAAACAACTTTAACAACTTCAAACTAAACTCTTCATCACTTAGACTAAAGGAGTTTGAAGACGTAGAAGCTTACTTAGCTAAGAATAGGCAAGCTTTTGGAATATGGGCACTACCTGACGCTACGGGAAGCATAGGTGTTGTAACCTTAAACATGCCTAGGATAGCTGCTTTAAGTAGAGGAGAATGGGATGTTTTCGAAGAAATACTCTACGCTAAAATGGAGCATGCGAGAAAAGTATTGTTAACATGGAGAAGAAGATACGCTATAAGCTTAAAGTCAGGATTAATGCCTATTTCAAAAGTTTATTTAGGGCACTTCAGAAACCACTTCAACACCTTCGGCATTATAGGGTTGCCTGAAGCTGCTGCAAACTTTATGCGTAATCCTAAACTATGGTTTGAATGCGACCGTAGGGAAATAAACGAAGCAGTTTCAATAATGAAGAAAATGGTTAAAATGGTTAGAGAGAAAGCAATGGAGTACGAGGAAATAGATAATTACCTATACAATGTTGAGGAAATTCCTGGAGAATCGACAAGTTATAGATTAGCTAAACTTGATCTAAAATACTTTAAGGAGGAAGTTGAGAAAGGAGAAATCCTTATACCAAGTGATGGTACAGCACCATTCTACAGCAACAGCATTATACCATACTACGCTAACGTATCAATACCTGATAGAGCAAGATGGGAAGGTGAAGTTCAGCAAGAATTCACTGGAGGAGTTATGATGCACTTATTCCTGCAGGAAAGCCCCGATCCTAAAGCTTTAAAGAATCTTGTTAGAAGTATTGCTCTAAACACTAAAGTCGTCTACTTTAGCATAACACCTACAATAGCTGTTTGTAGAAAATGCGGATGGAGAGCAATAGGATTATTTGAGAAATGCCCTAATTGTGGACATGAAGTAGATCTATGGAGCCGTATTGTCGGTTACTATAGACCGTTAAGAAGCTGGAATATCGGTAAAATAGCTGAGTTTAAACTTAGAGTACAATACAGAGTGTCTGGAAGCTAAATGTCCATGGAAAGTAAACTATTTTCTCAAATAACTGTAAGTGAAAAATATATTTACATTGCTGGATGGAAGGAAGTAAGCTTAGTCGACGTAATTGATCATTCATCATTTACCCTATGGACTAGTTACTGTAACTTTAACTGTCCATGGTGTAGTAATTCCATATTAGCAAGAGGTCTGGAACGTAAGAAAATACATGTAAAGGAAGTTATTGATGCTATAGAAAACGTCATGGGTTTTGTAGATTTCTTCCATGTTACAGGTGGAGAACCTACTCTACAGTATAGACCTCTAGCTTATTTGTTAAAATATTCTAAAGAAAAATTGGGTTTAAGAACAAGCATAGCCACTAATGGCTCAAACCCCTATGTAATAAGTAAACTTACTAGCATGTTAGACCATGTAGCTTTAGACGTAAAAGCACCCCTAGATGATGTAGGGAAATACTCCAAGGTAATCGGCTTGCCAGAGAGTATAACTAAGCTTTTTATTCCGAGAATAGTTGAAAGTATAGAAGCTGCTATGAAAATACCCTTCTTAGAGCTTAGAACGACAATGGTCCCCGACCTTATCGATGTAGAAGATGTTAAGAAAATAGCAACTGCCTTAAAGAGGTTTATCCCCAAAGCTAAAGGCCGAATGGTTTTCGTTGTCCAACAATTTATACCCTATGAAAACATATTAGATGAGAAGTATAGGAAAATGAAAAGAACAAAACCTGAAAAAGTTATTGAAGCAGCGGAAGCGGCGGCTAAAATACTGCCTATACAGGTCTATTATAGGACATTAGAATTCGGAACTAAGCAAGTATAATCGTTTTTAGATTAAATTCTCAAATACCATACCTAGGGAGGATATCTTCTAATGTTCCATATATACACAGGCGCAGGTAAAGGTAAAACCACGGCAGCACTAGGGTTAACGCTAAGGGCTCTAGGTTGGAGAAAAAGAGTACTCTTCGTGCAATTCTTTAAAGGTATAGAAACCGGTGAGAAGATAATGTTAGAGTATTTAGCTTCGCAGGGATTTCCTGTAAGCTTCATGCAGGCTGGCAGAAAATACTTTATACCTCTTGAAAAACCAAGGCATGAGGATGTTGAAGTTATTAGAAAGGGTTTCAATTTAGCTGTAAAGAAAGTAAGAATTTTAAAACCTGACATAGTTGTTTTCGATGAAATAAACTTAGCGCTAGCATATAATATTTTAGACTTAAACTCAATAATGAAAGTAATTAGCGAACTCGAAAAAGCGAATGTAGAAATAATTTTTACAGGACGCTACGCACCTAAAGAACTCGTAGAGGTAGCGGACTTAGTTACTAACATGGTTAAAGTGAAACACTATTTTGACAAGGGGGTCAAAGCTAGGAGAGGAATAGAGTATTAACTTCATTAACGGCGAAAAAGATTAAAACCTCTAGTGCTTAGAAGCGTGAAGAGTATAGGAGGTCATGGTATTGGCTTTAGAAGTAGATGAGGAAACTAAGGAGGCACTAAGGGAAGCACTAAGGGATATGGTAAATCCTGTTGAGTGTATGGTTTTTGTAACTAAAGATCCCAGATGCGCATATTGTGAAACAACTGTTCAGCTATGTAAATTGTTAAGCGAAACATCTAATGGGAAAGTTGTAATCAAGGTCTTTTATGAGGAAAGAAGTGAGGATAGAAAAGTATTTGAAAAATTTAAGGTTACCAGAATGCCTTCCCTAATACTTCATAACGGTTACATAAGGTATACAGGAATCCCGGCAGGAGAAGAGTTAAAGGGTTTAATAGAAACATTAATAAGGTTATCAACAGGAAACCCTGGGTTATCTTCAAGGACTATTGATGCGCTCAAAAACCAGTTAAAAGGTAAAGCGTATATCGAGGTCATAGTTACACCAACATGCCCGTACTGCCCTTATGCTGCTTTAGAAGCAAATATGTTCGCTTTTGCAAGCGAAGGTAAAATCATATCTGACATAGTAGAAGCTGTAGAAAACCCTGACATAGCAGATTATTATGGTGTGACAATGGTTCCTGTAGTCGTTATTAACGGAAATGTAGAGTTTATTGGGGTTCCAAGAGAGGACATGTTATTAAAGGCTATATTTAAACATCAGAAAGAACAATTGGAAATACCGTTCCGTAGGGAGCTACACTTCAGCTAGCTCTTTAAATTCTTTAAGTTTTCTCCAAAACCTATCTTTATCGATTTCCACTGGTCCGAGGGTTTCTACAGATAAACATGCTGCAACAATGCTGTAAGATAAAGCCTTTATGGGGTCTGATGTTTGAGTGTAGATGTACGATAGTACTGCCGTGAATACGTCACCTGCTCCCGTAGGTGAAACAACTTTAACTTTACGATATGTAGGGAGTTCTCCGTAACCTTCGTGGGTAGCGTAGTATACTTTATTGCTTGAAGTAACTATAGCGAATTCCACACCTTTACTAATGAAATCCCTTAGTTTCTCCTTAATACTGGTAGGGCTTAGCGTTTTAAATTCATCAATAGACATGCGTAGGATGTCTGTTCTTCTAATGATGTAGTCGAATTCATTAAAAGCATCTAGATATATCTCATTATTTGGCTTTAGCCTTCTAAAGAGCCCTTGAGGATCAAGTATAACAAATCCTGTCTTGTAAGCTTTATTTATGTATTCAAGCTTAACTTCTTTGAAAACAGGTGAAAATAAGAATACATCGTCTATGCTTAAATCAATATCGTTTAAATCTCCAGAATACGATAGTAAGAACATTTTTCTAGGTTCGATATCAACTATTTTAAATCTCGTAGTAAATTCTCTTTCAATGGTAAACATTTCAGCAGCTTTCTCTAATCTTCGCCTGTACTTCTCCGGAAAATCTCTTCCTAAGCTACTGTAAAATTTTACTTTGACGTTGAATAGGCTGTTAAGTGCTACTGAAGCGTACGAAGGGGGGCCTCCAAGGACTTCTCTGTATGTTCTACCATTCCTTAAAATGAAGTCATCGAGTGTAACATTACCTAGTATGATCAACAATATCACCTATGAACGGTTTTGGTGATGATATAAGACTGTGTGAGCCTCGGAAGGGTAAGTTTACCTCACTTCCTTTACGGTCCGGGAGTAATTCCTCATCGGCCAGCTAATACCAAGTATTCTCTCGTACAGCAAGCTATTAACCTTTAACCCGGACAAATATAATTAGTTTTCTCGCATTTAGTGTATAGTGTACTGAAAACTCGAATCCGCGGTGTAAATATTTGGGGCTTACACTCCCCTGTGAGGTATTAGTTAAGAAAGTAATGCCATCCATTAGAGCTCTTCTAGCTGAAATCCTAGTAAAAGAATATGGTCTTACTCTATATGAAACAGCTAAAATATTGGGCTTAACTCCAGCAGCTATTTCAAACTACATTTTGAAGAAAAGAGGTAAATTAGCATATAAGGAAATTGTTGAGAACAAGAAAGCTTTCCAAGCACTACATTTACTCGCTGATAAACTCGCCTCAGGAACCTATAGTAGCGAAGAATGTTCTAAAATACTATGTCGGCTATGTAAATCGCTAGGCTTATGTGGATCTTATGAGCGGTAATGTGGTTGATATGGAATACAATGTTGTCTTAGTTAGATATGGCGAAATAACGTTAAAAAGCCCCTATGTTAGAGAGTTAATGGAAAAAACATTAGTCAATAGCATAGCTTATAAGCTTAAGAGACATGGTATTGACTTTTTAGAAATAAGGAAAATACCTGGACGAATATTCATACGTTTAGATTCAGCCGAGGAAACTGTAAGAGCATCAGAAATAGTTTCTAAAGTTTTTGGTGTTGTTTCGACAAGTCCTAGCATCGAGATAAACAATGACCTAACAGAACTAAGGAAAAATGTTGTAGCATATTCATCCAAGATCTTAAGGGAAGGAGAAACTTTCGCTATTAGAGTAAGAAGGGTGAAAAAGTATCCTATAACAAGTAAGGAGCTTGAAAAAATTTTAGGTGCCGATGTGCTTAATGCGTTGAAGTATTTAAAACTTAAAGTAAACCTAACGGCGCCATCCAAGACAATATATGTTGAAGTTAGATCAAGAAAAGCATACATATACCATGAAATAGTGAAAGGTGTTGGAGGTTTACCTTATGGAGTAGAAGGTAAAGCTGTAGCACTTATATCAGGAGGAATTGATTCTCCCGTAGCTGCTTGGTTAATTATGAAACGCGGCGTGAAAATAATTCCCCTATTCTTTAACCTAGGCAAATACACGACGCCGGAGGCAAGGAGTAAGGCGTTAAATGTTATCAGGAAAATTAGAGATTGGGCACCTGAAGCTGAATTCTACTTCTACGAAATACCTTTTGAAAAAGCTCTAGAAAACATAGTTGAAAAAATTCCAGTACAATACACTTGCATCTTCTGTAAAACGATAATGTTCAAGGTAGCTGAACGTGTAGCTAGCATTGAAAATGCTAAAGCAATAGTTACAGGTGAAAGTTTAGGGCAAGTAGCTTCCCAAACATTAGACAACATCTATGTTATAAGCAGGGATTTAAGAATACCAGTTCTAAGGCCGTTAATAGGGTTCGACAAGGAGGAAATAGTTTCGCTAGCTAAAAACATCGGCACATACGATGTTTCAGCTAGGAGTATTGTTGAGTGTAAAGCATCACCAAGTTCCAGAGGCTCATATGCTGTAGCACATGCTAAACTAGAAATCATTAAGAAGTACTGGGTAGAACATAGGTTGGATAAAGTTGTAGATGAAATTACTAAGCTTAGAATAAAAATAAACTTACCTTAGTATAATAATAGGTGAAATTCTTATCTTCAACTTGGCGTACTCGTTAGCTGTTAATGGTAGGTATATTATGTTGTAATCGTAGGATATGTCATCTAATATTCTTTCGGAGAGAACACTGACCTTATATGCGTTCTCTATTTTCCATGGAATTCTTATCCTCGAAAGTATAGGTTTTGTTGATAGGTTGAATAGCTCGAGGGTAATAACGTTATTTCTCACTCTAATACCTAAGGGAATAACATGTTTAGGGACTAATTCTATTAGTGTAATGCTCTTCTTTAGTCCCATTTTCACCTTCTTTAACGCTACCATGGATTGTATGCATGAACTTCCTACTCCACCTTCCTCCCATGATCCTCTATGAATTTTAACGGTTAAACCTCTACCTTCACTAAATAGTATTTTACATCCACTAATCTTAGCATGAACTTTTCCTTTAGTGCAAACGCCTATTCCATGGTCTAAAGAGGCATAGTCAAACCATAGAGGCCCATAAACGTCAAAATCTTCATTATAACCTATTTTTTCTTCCAAAACTGTGAATAGAGTAAACCATGTTAGTAATCCTCCCTCATGATCCGTTTCTACTTGAAACCCGTCACATAGCATGTAAAGCTCCATAGAGGGTGTTAGTAGTACGTGGTTTTTGCTATTACTTAATTTTATGAGAACATATCCTCTATTCTCGTTCCCAAGTACCTTTCTTATACTCTCTCTTATATGGAAAATCCATTCATACCCTTTGTAGCTAATATGAATTTCATGCGTGTTTCTGATGCTTATAGAGAAACTGCTACCGCTGATGTTATTTCCTAATATTGTTTTTAAAGGCACTTTTTTAACATTACTTTTCAAAGCATGTACTCCTAAAGGGGGCATGTAGAAGACTTTGATGTATCTTCCCATTACTACGTATTTACTATGTTTCCATGGGATAAATGATACAAGAGACTCTCCTTCCTCCTTTAACGAGTATCTTTTAACTATTGTTTTCAAAGCCTTCACAACATCTCTCATATAGCTCTCTATTTCGTTTTTATACATTGCCCTATTGAAGCTAAGTTTCCTTATTGAAGGGTAGTAACTTATTTCCTTTATTATTCCCTCTTGTTCTCTTGATAGAGGCGATATTTTTACCTTTATTCCATTCACATTTACGACATAGTTTCTTTCTAACTTAGGTACATATATTTGAGAACATTCCGTACCCAATGCCTTTAATAGGCCACGGAAACCTAAATATTCGATACTAGGTAGGGTACATGATGCCTTTCTGCATATATGGGAAATAAGTGCTTTACCTATTGCTGCGGTAAGCATCTTAATATTGACACCATCTATGAATTAAGCTTTAAAGTATTTAGACTTTAACTAGATAAACTTTGCAAAAATAGTTCGACTATTATTGTAAATAATTTTCGACGTATGTTAGAAAAGGTTATTAGGTAGAAACATCAAATATAATCATGGCAGAGCGGTAGAGGGAAGGATCAAAATATAAAATACTGTTAAGCTTTAGATAATGTAATTAGCATTAACGCTTACACAGTAACAATAAAATCTTTACATAGACGTTGCTAACCTTTTTTCGAAGAACGTAGTAAGTGTTTAAAGTACGTGAATACCTTAAGATAACTGAGTGAATACTGATTTCCAGATGCTACAGTATATTTAACGGTCCCCCTCTACCGCGATGAAGCCTCTCTTTAATTTTATTTTTTAACATAGTAACTTTATTTTCTATAGTGTCAGCTACTGGAAATATTAGCGACATTATTCCTATGCCTAAAGCAGGTTCATATGTTGCTGCATAAAATATGAACTGCGTTGTACTTCCTAGGAAATATATTAGCGTAAAACCTAGGAATACGCTTAAGAACCAATAGTAAGGGTATAGGTATTTCTCCCTAATCTTGGCTTTGAACGTTAGAGCTAATATTGGCAATATAAGGAACAATGCCACCATGTATGTGTTAGAATGTGCTGCATAGCCTCCGTAAATAGGCCATATTTTTTCATTATAGAGCCAACCCCATGGAGGCGCTGAATACCCGTGACCACCTTTGCTTGAAAGATGCCATTTTAGAGCAAATAGGTGTTCGTTAATTACTCTGGCTACTCCTTCCTCTATACTACCTGTTTTTGAAGCAAAATACAGTACAAAGGGTAGCCATGTTGCACAGTAAACTATAGCAACAAGGATTAATCCTAGGATTAGCTTCTTTAAACTACATTTTTCTTTAAAGGAAATATACGTAAATGCTGGTAATGCAAACAATGCTGAATATTTTGTTGCGAGAGCTAATCCAAATACTATGTATGTGGAAAGATATTTTCTATAAAGTATAAGTGTGAAGGCGAGCGTTAGGAAGAATGCTAAATATATTTCCAACATAGCTATGAAGCTTAACGGCTTAAGTATAGGATCAAAGGTTGCTATCGCCGAAGCTAAGATGGCAGAATATGAACTACCAGTTATTTTTAATGTAGAAAGATAAACGAGAATAACTATTGCTGCTCTCATTATGAGACCAGGTATTCTCCACGCTAAAGAATTATCTCCAAGAACTAGCATGGATAGAAACATTATGTACTTTGCTAATGGTGGATGTTCTAGGTTTAAATTGCCTTTAGGATTAGGTATGTTAGGATAGGGTTTCTCAATGACGTTTACTCCGAAAATGTATAGTCCAATGTTTTTTGCTGCTGAAACATAGTATACTTCATCACTAACGTAGTCGTCACATGACGTAATAACATAGTAGCCGTTCACTAAAATATATGTTACAAAAGCTGTTAATACTAAGATCGTTAATAAGCTCTGCTTATTTTCTATAAACGATTTTGCCTTCGATAATAGTTGCCTCAACTTCTATCCTCTTAATCTCATTAACACTAGCTTTGTATATGTCACTACTTAAAACTACGAAATCAGCTTTAAATCCCTTCTTCAACATTCCTATCTTGTTTTCTCTTAAAGCCTTAGCAGCATATACTGTGTACATTCTCAGCGCATTATCTTTCGAAACATATTCTCCAATAGCATCCTTAGTTACTGAAGCCCAGATGTTAAGTATTGGATTAAAAGGTTCTACTGGTGCATCCGAAGACGAGGCTGTTAAAAACCCTCTTTTAAGTAGCGTGTTGAACATGTAAACCCACTTAACTCTCTCACCTAATCTGCTTCTAAGCCACCAATCTGAAATTCTAAAGTGAGGTTGAACAGTGATAGCATACGGTCTGTTCTCTTCAAGTTCTTGAAGAATATCAGGTGGTGTTAAACTGCAATGTTCTATTCTCACATTTTCTCCGAATTTGCTTTCTCTAATCGCCTTGATTATTTCCTCGATAGCTCTATCTCCTATAGCGTGTACTGTAAGCATAAATCCATGTTTTGAAACCTTCAAAATATTAGCAGTAATCACATCATGGGTTGCAAGAAGAATCCCCTTACTTTCTGGTTCGTCGCTATATGGTTCTCTTAAAGCAGCGGTTCTTCCACCAAAACTTCCATCAGCGAACATTTTAAACCCTATGACCTCTATTTTTCTTGCATCTAGTTTACGGAAATATTCGAAATACTCTATGTCTGGAACCAGTTTTACTCTAATTGTTTCCTCAAGGTTTTCTCTGAGCGCTAAATATTCGTCTGGTGTTGCTGATACGGAGCATACTGTGGTAAGACCATGAGCTAAAAGTTCTTTAATTGTTTTACTTAACAAGTTTTTAAATTCTTCAAAACTGGGTTTAGGTATACTCTCTAGTGCTCTGCTAAGTAACTTCTCACGTAGAATACCTTGCGCTAAGTATTCATCTTCTCTTATTAAATCATAATAGCCTAGTAGCTTCAAGGCTAAAGTATTTGCTACACCTATATGTCCGCATATTCGTATTATTATAACAGGCTTATCTGGAATAGCTTCATCTAGATCGTACCTCGTGGGGATCACGCGTTCATCAAATTGTTCCTCGTTAAAACCTCTACCAATAACCCATTCATAATTCCTAACACTGTATTTTCTCAAAGTATCCTTCAGCTCATCAATGCTTTTGACATGTTTAAGATTAATCCACCTCCTCGTTAAGGCTAAAGAGGTTAAATGTATGTGCGTGTCAATAAACCCAGGGAGAACAACTTTACCGCCAAGGTCTATTACCTTTGCTCCCCTGTATTTCTCCTCAAGGTTAAAGCCTATATCAGCTATTTTGCTATTAAAAACGGCTAAACTATTCACTTTGGGAAATGTAGGATCCATAGTGTATATTTCGGCATTAGTGTAAACTATCAACTTCCCCATACTACCATAACCTAATTGTAAAATAGTTGCATCTGTGATTTAAAAGATAGCTTTATCTATAAGCAGTAGGGTAATGTTAGCACGGAATGATGACACTTGCCCCCCAGAGACTTGTGATGTAATTACCGCGAACTGACCACTTATTTTTAATGAATTACTTTCTTTGCTCTTCATATACTTTAGCTAAGTTCTCCAATATTCTCTTAACATTTTCCCTTACATCGTTCAATTTCATAGAGGCTACTTCTTCTATGCTTCTTTTGCCTTCGATTTCCATGACCTTCACGATTTCATGACCAAGATAGTATCCCGTTTGGCTTTTGCCTTTTATGTTCAGCCATGAGCCAAAAAAGTCGTTTACGTCTTTACCTTCCCTTACCCGTTTCAAGTATTCATGAGCTAAGAAATACATGTTATCCCTGCACCATTTAAGCCATTTCCTACTTGGTGCTATTCTCCATTCCTCTCTACCTAGTATTAGATGTTCACATCTAGTCGCAAATCCTTCACTATAAAGTAAGAACAAAGGATCTTTAGTTAGTCTTTCATATTCTTCTGGGTCCATTTTCCTTAACGCCATGTGGGCTATATGGGAGAGTTCATGGAGTAGAAGACCTTTTAAACTTCTTGCGCTAGTCCAACCAAGCTCAACTATGTTTTCTAACCCTAGCAGAACTGCATGATAAGCCAAGTATTTAGTAGCCCATCCTGCTCCACAACCTAACCCTACGTAAATTACGAATACTATGCTTATATTGAGATTCCAGAATTTTGTGAAATCGTTGTATGCTTCAGGAATTATTTTACATAACTTATTTCTCGCTTTCTCCATCAAAACATAGTAGTCTGGGATTTTAGGAAAAATTCTTTCCTTAGCTACTTTCCTCCAATTAACTTTTAAATCTTTATAACATTTTACTTGTAACTTTAGAAGCTCGGGATAGTTTGACATATATTCTTCTACCCAAGACTCTATTTGCTCATTTATGGGCTTGTCTTTCTCTTTTTCCCAGAAATTTCTAAAAGCAGGATAAGTGTCAATAATAGTGTAATTCATGAGATTACCCTCTCATTTTCGCCAGAATCCTTAATAGTGGATACCCTACCAGGTATATTGCTATTGATTCACCAATCAGTATTGATATGTATGATAACCATAGTGGTATAGGGAAAAGTAATGGTAAGTAGCTTCCAACAATTAATGTCACTGCGATAACAGCATATGTACAAGCCAGTATAGGTTTCCCTTTAGATACCTTTGCTGCAAGAACTCCTGCTACAAGGTTTGCTATGCTGCCGAAAACTATGTCTATTATGTTCCCTGTAGCGTAGGCGTTCGCTACAGCGCACCCTACAGCTAACCCTATTGCAGCGGGTATACCGTGTATCATAGGTAAGGGTAGCAGAGCGTCGCTTACACGTACTTGTACAGGCCCGTAGGCTAATGTTCCACCAATTATGGTTTCAGCTATGGTTATTGTTGCATATAGTGCTGCGTAAATTGCTGCTACTGCTATTGCTTTTGCGTTTTTCATCCCAGTGGCTAACCCCTTTAACAACGTTTATTGCATGACATATTTCTGGTAAAATTATCTCTTTTAAAGCTAACTCTACTGCTGAAGGAGAACCTGGTATTGCAAACAGTAGTGTTCCCTTATAAACGCATGCAGTAGCTCTTGTAAGCCAAGCCTTAGTTCCCTCCTTAGTAAATGTTAAGTACCTAAAAACCTCTCCGAAACCTGGAATTTCTCTATCGGCAAGGTTTTCGATAACATCCACGGTAATATCCCTAGGTCCTAGCCCTGTACCACCTATCAGTAGTACTGCTTCAACATTTTTCTTTAGAGCTTCTTCTACTGATTTCTCAATTTTAAACCTTCTATTAGGGACGACGTTGTAGTATATTACCTTATGATCTTCTTTTTCCACAATGTTTCTAGCTAGAATGTTTCCACTATAGTCTTCGGCCTTACCCTCATATATTCTATCACTAACGACTATGATTCCGAATTTTGCTTTACACTTCAACCATAATCTCCTTAGCTATAAGATTACGTGCATACTCTTATATAACTACTCTATAATATTTGGGAATTTGAGAGGAAAAACAGTATTGGATATTAAAAGTTTAGGTGAAGTTGTTAAGGAAATAGCTGGTCTCAAGGGCGTCATTAGTTTCTGGAATGCTCAGGTTAGGCTAGATGAGTTTCTAGAGGTTAGGGGGGAGGCTTCAGCTAGGAGAACAGAGTTTATTGGTGAAAAAATACTTCAACCAGCTACTCCACAGAAACCTCCTCCCATATTAGCTCTTGACGGTAGCAGTAGAATCGTAGGTACAGCATATGCCTTCACAACAATAGCAGCTGTCTCTCTTGTTTCCGAAAGGTTTGGCGTAATACTAGATTACCCGCATTTATGGTTTAAATACCCAGTCCTACTAGAAAGAGAACCGCCATTTATTGGTGTTGCACCTGAAGCTCCTAGCATTAAACTTAAACTGCCTCCATATGCTACCCAGAGATCTCCAGCAGGTTTCCTATATGACCCAGACTACAATAGGAGTCAAATAGTTGACGAAGTAAGAACGAACTTAGAAAATAAAGTTTTAAAGGATGGCGCTATTAAGGCGGCTTTAACTGAAGTTTTCGGTTTAAAACATAGACTTATTCTAGTTGATGGTCCTTTGTACCATACTCCAGCTGTTTTTATGAATCCAGGTGTTGATGAGAAATATAAACTTTCATGGAAAGTTATGGTTAAAGACCGCGTTAAAGCTATTAGGGAAAACCTCGAACACGAATTAACAGTTGTGGGTATTGTTAAGAGATTCGAGAGATCAACAATAATTACTAGATCTTATGGGTACTTGTCTGAAGTTAATAATGTTCTAGGGGTTGATGTTTCCAGAACGGGTTCCGATCTTGCAGCAATAGATACCATCTACCATTATGCTAAGAAGAAAGGTGTAATTGGTTATCCTCTCAGACCGCAGATTATAGGGCCCTTCTTAATAAAGCCTTCATGGGTTTACATAGATGTGCCAAATACTCCTTCTAAAGTAGTAGCATACGTTATCATACCTAAACACCCATATTTAGATGTAGGATATAGGGTTTTCAGAGTTGAAGTTCCTTACGAGGCTTATGAGAAGTATGAGAACCTGGTTTTTGAGTGGATAGTAGGGGATACAGTATACTTTTCAACAACACTTCCCTACTCACTTATATTGGCAGATACCAGGTGTAAAAAGTGGTCTGCTTCCTTACTCCTATACCTTTCACGACTGTACTCGGAAGCTAAAATACCTCTAACATATGAAAGTAGATTGATGGTTGAATACGTGTTCAAGGAGTTGACCTCGAAATGAGTATTGAAGAGCTAAACAAGGCATATATAGAAGCTAAAGGTAAGCTTGAAGAAGCGTTGAAGAAAGCTGAAAAATATGGTAAAATAATTGGATTTGTAAGTAGGCTAGCGCCTTCAAGGATAGGAAGTGATGGTTCCTTAGTTCAGTTCGAGGTTGACCCGTTAGAGTATTTTAGAAGCCATGAAGAAGTTTCTGTTGCCGGATCATATCTTGCAGCAGTAGATGTGAAAACAGGTGAGGTAGTTAGTTTAAGAATAAAGAATGTTGAAAGACGCGACGTAATGTCAGAACTGGGCATCCCTGAAGCTATAGCTTTACAAACACAACTAGATGCATCAGGCTTAGTAACTAGGGCTAGGGTAGTTGCCGAACCTCTATTAGCATGGAACCCTGAAAAAGATGAGGTTAAAGCAGCAGCATATGTTATCGAACCTCAATCTCCAATAATAAAGCCTAATCCTGAAGTTTTCGAGAAAATTCTTGGACTACCTGAGGAAGGTGTTGTTCTTGGTCTTTTAGCTATAGGTGAGAAACCTTTAGATGTAAAGATTAAACTTCCTTTACATGCACTTTACCAGCATATGCTTGTTTTAGGAACAACAGGAGCAGGTAAAACAACGTTCATTAAGAACTTCATTATTGCGCTACTTAATAAGTTAAGCTTTAGCGTAGAGGAAGGTTATGAACCGACGATAGTTGTGTTAGATTCTACTAAAGACTATGTCCACATGGTTCTAGAAAGCGTATGGAAGCTGGAGAAAAACGTTGAAACAGAGGAGTTCATTGCTGAGAAGGTGTTTGGCAACATTAGGAACATATCTAAAGCTAAAATAATAATCCCTGTAACGAAGCAGCTTTGTGAAAAACTAAGAAAATACTGTGAAAGAATAGGAAGTAAACCACGTACAATCAATGAATACTTGGAGGTTCTAGGTAAGTACTATGTTGAATCCTCATACTTTAGTATCGTAGAGAAAATACTAAATGGAGTTGTAAGCAGTGTTGATGTTGAAGTTAAAGGATATGGTCCCTTAAGAAGAATAATTGTCGAACTAACATATAGCACTTCAACAGGTACAAAGAAAACGTATTTAACGTTAATACCTTATGCTTTCAGTTTTAAGGAGCTTAAAGGCCCCGAGTTAGCTATTCTGAATCCGTTCCTAACTAGTCAAGCAAGAGACCACTTACCTAGGATAATAAATGCTTTTGAGGAATACGGGTATAAACTAACAACGTTAACAGACTTTTTAGAAGCTTTAAGAGAAGCATTATTCAAGAAGGGTAGTGAAGCATATAACATAGTATTTTCTAGACTAGGTGTACATAAAGGCACTGTAGAAAACATTGTACGATCTCTTGGCGTACTTGATGATAGCGGGATTTTCGATGTTATCTTGGGGAATGAGATTATTGGTGAACCAAACTTAAACGCGATTCTAGAAAACTCCAAAAATGAACTAATAATAGTCGACCTTGCTTTTCTCAAAGAAAATGTTCCCCTTGTTTCAGGCAACGTTGAGAACATTGTTGCCTTAAGGATACTGTACAAGGTGTTCATGTGGAAAATGCTAAGATACGCTGAAAGAGCAAAAACACAACCAACCATAGTAATTGTTGACGAGGCTCATAGATTCTTCCCAGCAGCAGGGGGTGGTGAAGGAGAATATGTTATGCAAGTCTCTAACATGCTAGCTACCATTGCTAGGTTAGGTAGAGCTAGAAGGCTATCCATAATATTTGCCACACATTCTCCAAAAGACGTTCACGATATCGTTTTGCAATTAGCTAATACAAAAGTTATTTTCAGAATGGATCCAGCGGTAATAGACAAGTTAGATATTCCGAGCGAGTATAGGCATTTAATTTCGAGAATTAAAGACCGTTACGCATTAGTGAAAACGCATGCGCTTAGGCTAGGCTATGTTCTAATGTGTACACCATTACCAGTAGCTGGGCATTTCGATTTATCCGTAATATAGTTCTAAATGTAGTAGCCATATTGTTAATTAGGGAAAGCTTTTATTTTATAGGAATCGAGTATGTGATAGTATATTTGAGGTAATTTTCATGAAAAAAGCTTACGGAAAAAAGTTTATTGAAAAAAGTTTCAATGCTTTCGGACGTACTTTCAAACTCGGGGGTCCAATACCTGAACTTAGGGAAGGAGAAGAACTCGTAAGAAGAACTATCTCCCTATGCCCGGTGTGTTATAGGCTTCTTCCAGCTATAATTTTTGAAAGGGATGAGAAAATATGGATTAGAAAAATATGTCCTGAACATGGAGAAGTTGAGGAAATATATTGGGGTGATGCTAAACTATTCTATAAAGCACTAAGATACGAGGTGAAAACAAAACCAATAAAAGTGGTTTATACTGAAGCAAAAGCTCCTTGCCCTTTCACTTGTGGGCTGTGCCCTTATCACATGACCTATACATCGTTAGCTAACATTGTTTTAACTAATAGATGCGATCTAAGTTGTTGGTATTGCTTTTTCTATGCTGAAAGGGTAGGCTACGTTTATGAACCAACACTCGAAGAATTAAGGGAAATGATTCGTAGTCTTAAGAAACAATACCCACGCGGTGGTTTAGCTGTTCAACTTACTGGAGGAGAGCCATGCTTAAGAGATGACCTACTAGATGTAATTAAAATGATTAGAGAGGAGGGAATAAGGCACATACAGCTTAACACCCATGGCTTAAGATTTGCTTACGCTGGTGGAGGCAAGCTCATAACCGAGCTTAGAAGAGCTGGTGTTAACACCATTTACCTAAGCTTTGATGGAATTAGCCCTGCAGTTAACCATAAGAATCATTGGGAAATACCCTTCATCTTTGAAAACTTTAGAAAAGCTCACATGACAAGCGTTGTCTTAGTACCGACTGTAATTAAAAACTGGAATACTGATGAACTTGGAGCTATAGTTAAGTTTGCAGCTAAAAACATCGACATAGTTAGAGGAGTAAACTTCCAACCCGTTTCTCTGACAGGTCAAATGCCTAAGTCTGAGCGTGAAAAATACAGGATAACGATACCTGAAGTTATAAAGCTCGTTGAAGAACAAACTGATGGCCAAATAGATAGGGATGCATGGTATCCTGTCCCGATAACGGTAATTATTTCGAGGTTCATTCAGCTTTTTAGCGGAGAGGAAAAGATGCACATGACCGTTCATCCAGCATGCGGAATGGCAACATACGTGCATGTTAAAAGAGGAAGCGGTGGTGAAATAGAGTTTACGCCAATAACGAGGTTTGTTGATGTTGAAGGATTTTTTGAATACCTTAAAGAGAAGACAGATGAACTTGAGAAAGGCAAGAACAAATACATTGTTGGGTTAAAAATACTTTACAATTTAAGAAAGTTTATAGATAATGAAAAACAACCCAAAAATATTAACCTCTGGAAACTCATATTCAACATATTCGTAAGACATAATTATGAAGCTTTAGGAGAATTCCATTACAAGTTCCTTTATCTAGGAATGATGCACTTCATGGATCTATACAACTACGATGTACAAAGAGTTCTGCATTGTGCCATACACTACCTAGTCCCAGGAGGTAAAGTCATACCATTCTGTACATTTAATGTGCTACCTGACCTTTACAGAGATAGAATACAGAAAGAGCACGGTATACCGATAAAAGAGTGGGTTAAGATTAAAGGATACCATACGGTAGGTGATGCTATTAAATATAAGAGAGATATTAAAAGACTAGAATCTACTGAGCTTTATAGAAAAACTTATGCTGGATTCGAGGAATACCTAAATAAACGTTAATATCAAAAATTGTTGTAAATGTTTTAAAAAATCTTAAGTATTACTTTTTCGACCCTTCTTAGTTAATGTTTAAACACTCTAGAAACAAACTACCTAGCGTTTTACTATACTTATTTAAAAGTTTATATTAGTCCGAACAAATAAAGGAAAGTGGTATAGAAACTCCGCCTAACACCCCCTTGCAGGGGGAGTGTGAGGGCAGGAGTTAGCTCGAGAACCCCGCCTCCGCCACACATCTCTCCTTTCTCATTCTTCAAAGCTCTATTCCAAGCTCCCTAATTATATACTCAGTTAATTTATCTCTCCCTTCCTCATAGTATATTCTGGCTAATTCAAATATAGTCTTCTTCATGAGGATTTGAGGGTATGTTTTTTGAACAATATATTTTCCGTCAGTTAGTAATTCTATGTCTTTGCATGAATCCCATATTATATCTTGGATTCTGCTAACAAACTTTGCATCAACAGAGTCAGCAAACTTAACTATTTCAGATTCTATCATACTTGTTGGCACACTCCCATGCATTTCAGCTAAGCATCTTATAAGTATTTCAGGAGCTCCTCTAAAGGAAAGCTCAGCTATTATTGAGAATTGATGGCTAAGATACCAATCGCTTCTCGGTCTAAAACCTCCAGTTATTGGGTCTTTCTCGTACTGGTAGAATTTGAAGATGTCATGAAGTATTGAAGCAGCTATTATTAGGTCTCTATTAACTTTCACATGATATGTTTTCTCAAATATTTCAGCTAAATTCTTGGCTATTGTTAAAACGGCCCACGTATGCTCCACAAGTCCTCCGGGATAGGCATGGTGTTTCTTAGGTGCGGCTGGGGATTCATGTAAGCTTATTTTAGGTTCCGCTTTGGTGAATGTTATTTTAGGTTCCTTTAGAATGTTTAAAGTTATACTCCTTATTTCTTCATTACTTATTTTCTCTGCTTCGCTTACTAGTTTCTCATAGATTTCCTTCTTTAACTCGATCATTTCAGGACAACACCAGCCATTAGGTCATTAACATTTGTTCCAGTAGGTCCCGTATAAACGTAATCCTCTATTTCACTAAATATGGAGTAGCTATCATTATTTTTAAGTGCTTCATCTATGCTTAGCCCTTTTTCACGTATTTTCTCGAATGTATGTGCATCGGCAATACCTCCAGCTACATCTGTTACTCCATCAATACCATCTGAGCCTATGCTTGCAAATGCTACGCCGTCTAAGCCTTTAATTGTCTTCGCTGCTGAAAGAACTAGTTCTTGGTTTCTACCTCCCTTCCCTTTGCCAACCACGGTTACTGTTGTTTCACCGCCAGCGAGTATTAGGGCAGGTTTCTTTAATGGGGTGTTCTCTTTGAATATCTCTTCTAATATTGAAGCTATAACTAAGCCTACGTGTCTAGCTTCGCCTCGGATTCTACTTGTTAAAATTAAAGCGTTTAACCCATAGGTTTTTTCAGCGTACTTTTTTGCTTCTTCTAAAGATTCTTTGTTACTTGCAATTATGAAGTTAAAGACTTTTTTGAATATTTCATCTCCAGGTTTAGGGGTTTCCTCAACCAATCCCTTAGCGCCTTCAACAATTAAGTCTAAAACGTTTCTAGGTACTTTATCTACAAGATTATACATGCTTAATATGTCTAGGGCATTTTTAAACGTTGTAGTGTCGGGAGCTGTAGGCCCTGAGGCAATAAATTCTATAGGATCTCCTACAACATCAGATATTATTAAGGAAACTGTTTTAGCAGGGTAAATCATTTTAGCGAGCCATCCGCCTTTAAACAGAGATAAGTGCTTCCTAACGGTATTTACTTCCTCAATGTTTGCACCTGATTTTAACAATAGTTTTGTTGTTTCAATTAAATCGTCTAATGTTATTTGCGGCCTTAAAACCTCAACTAAAGCTGATCCTCCACCTGAAATAAGAACTAAAACTAAATCTTCTGCTCCTGCTTCTTGAGCAATGTTGACTATTTCTTCACCTGCTTTTAGGCTTTTTATACTTGGTATAGGATGTGTGGAGACCTGAGTTTTTAAATGTTTGAACCTGTACCTATGGGCGATGTTTTCGGGAACTATGATTATTCCCTTGTCAATATCCTCTCCTATAATTTCTTCTATAGCTAAAGCCATTTCTCCCGATGCCTTACCAAAACCAATAACATATAGTTTTCTGTAGGAGAATAATTTATCACATACTTCAATTACTCCTCTTCTCATCTTTTTCAGCGATTTACGTATAGCTTTTTGCGGGTTAGCTTCTTCTAATGCTTTATTTAGTGTTCTTAACACTATCTCTCTAGCTTTTCTACATTTACTACATCTAGTATTTTCTAGTAGTTTGTCGAGGTTTTTAATGTACATCATAATGTGTAGACCCTACGCTATTACTTTGTCTTCCGGTATGTTTGGTACTTTTATGACAAAAATTTCTAGGTTACCACCTACTGCCCTGACGGTGTGCTTTTCTTCAGGGTAAATTATTACAATGTCTCCTTTCTTAGCAATAATCCTTTCTATGATATCGTTTTGCTCTACGATAATTTCCCCTATACCTTTAAGGAAAACAAATATTTCAAAGTGTTTTCTATGGTAATGTCTTCTAGCAGTAACGCCTCTAGGTATAATAACCCTTAATAGCCCTAAGGGAGTATTGTTTACAGATATTTCTGAAAAGATTTTTCCTAGATAGTTTTCTCTTTGCTCTAACTTAATTTCTCCAAGTTTATAGTGCTTAACCATAAGAGAACACCATATTTTTAGAAGATCAGCCTATCAACCCCTCTACATAACCCCCTAAAGTAGGGGGTTAAGCCTATGTCGGCCTCATCATCTAGTTTAAATATAAGGGAAGTACAAGCTTAAATTGTTATCCACTTAAATGGAAAGGTTTAAAAATAAATAATAAGAAACATGAGTTTGAGTAGAGGGCCCGTAGCTCAGCCTGGTAGAGCAACGGGCTCTTAATGTCTTGCCCCCTACCCCCTAATTTTACTAAATTTATAAAAATGAGCCTTACCAAAAGTGGAAGTGATGTTTTCTTGTCTACAATACTTAAAGATCCTTATGCTGCCTTAAACATGTACAAGAAGGGAATTTTGCCTGGAATTATAGAAAGACCTAAAGTAGTTAAACTGAGTATATTAGATATTTCTAGACCTATAAGGCCCTATTTTAAGTCTATATGTAGGTTTGATAATGTTTACGTTACCTTACTTAGACTTTAATGTTTTTCTGTAAGGGGTTTTGGAGTAGATGATCTAACCTTAACTTATCATTTTCACGCAGGTAAATATTTAGGTTATGAGCTTGTAAAGAAAGGTATTATAAAAACTATCGACAATCTATTTCCTGTGCTAGCCAAGTATAGAATAGGATTAATTGATATAGTTAGGGAATCATCTAATACCATGGTACTAGACGTCTACGAGCGTGTGTCTTGCAGAGGCTTACCGAACATAGGGAGACCTGTATGTTATTTTGAAAGCGGATTATTTCAGCCATACTTGAAAAATAATGAGTAAAAATAAAGCTAAAGAGACTAAATGCTGGGCTTTAGGAAACACAAAATGCACGTTCATTATAGAGTTTACTTAACGCCGCCACGTGGAAACATAATGAGTAATCGTTAAAAATGCGTATGACCTTATGAAGCATAGGGGTAGGGGGCAAGCAGGAGAAACCCGTGGGTCCCGGGTTCAAATCCCGGCGGGCCCGCCACATTTTCTCTCTTTTTGTATGCCGTGATTTAATATGCTCTTTAAACTGATTAGAGACATCTACATAGTGAAGGGATTTCCGGCTTTATATTTAAGCCGGTATGATGCTCTTATAATTGCTGATATGCATTTAGGCTTTGAAGAAGCCATGGCAATTAAAGGTATTTACGTTCCTCAAATGCAGTTTAAAGAAATCGCTGAAAAAGTAAGTAACATAATTTCTATAATCAAACCTTCATGGATAATAATAAATGGTGATATTAAACACGAGTTTACTAAGCTACTTAAACAGGAAAGAAAAGAAATATCAGCACTAATAAGTTTACTAAGAAGTAAAAATGTAAAACATATAACGGTTGTTAGAGGGAACCATGATACCTTTATCTCACCGCTGCTTCGTAGATTAGGTGTAGGTTATATTGATATTTTAGTACTAGATGACATAGCTATAACCCACGGCCATATAGATGTTGACCCTAAGAAACTAGGCGGCGAATTAATAATACTAGGTCATGAGCATCCAGCTATAGTTTTAAGAGACGAGCTGGACATTGCATATAAGTTTCCATGCGTAGTTGTAGGTAAGTTGAAAACTGGACAGGAAATAGTAATTATGCCTCATTTAAGTATTTATGCTTCTGGCAACGTATTGACGCTTAATAGGGAAAGTTACTTGTCGCCTATAGTTAAGAAGTATTGTTTAATTGAAGAACTAGTACCTTACATTGTAAATGAGAATTTAGGCTTACTTGAATTACCAAATCTCGGAACATTAGCCTCCATGGGACACTTTTAGAGTATTTGCTAGGTAACTATAGAAGGTAAATTTATAAGAGTTTATAAGGCTTTAAAAACACTGTAGGCAGTTCTGTAAGAGTTGATGTTTATGCGGACACCTAGAATTAGCGTTAAGATAGAAAATATTGTTTCAACTGTGACTCTCGAACAGAGAATAGACTTACACGCTATCGAGAGAGCAATTCCCGCAGTCGAATATAATCCCGAGCAATTCCCAGGATTAGTATTCAGGCTTGAAAGGCCAAGAGTAACAGCGTTGATTTTCAGTTCAGGGAAAATGGTAGTAACTGGAGCAAAAAGTGTAGATAATTTGAAGAGAGCTGTTAAGAAAATAATTAGGGTTCTTAAGGAAAACGGTATCATTGTCACGGGTAGGCCTAAAGTTCAAATTCAGAACATAGTTGCTTCCGCGAATCTTGGTGTCGAAGTAAACTTAGAAATGGCAGCTCTAATGTTAGAGAATTGTATGTATGAACCTGAGCAATTCCCGGGATTAATATATAGAATGAGCGAGCCTAGAGTTGTATTGTTAATCTTTAGTTCAGGGAAAATGGTAGTAACTGGAGCTAAGCGGGAAGAGCAGATATACGAAGTTGTTAAGAAAATATACTATAAGTTGGACGAATTAGGTTGTCTAAGAAAGTAAGAAATAAAACAAACAATATCATTAAACATATTTTTCATTAAGGAGGTACTTTAGAAGTGATTTTAAGCGATTTTGATTTGAGAAACTATATCAAATCGGGAAGGCTTAAAATTGAACCTTTTTCTGAGGAAATAATTCGAGAAAATGGTTTAGATTTAAGACTAGGAAACACCATAGCCAGACTAAGAAAGATAGGTAAGGTATTTGACTATAGAAGTGCCGCCAATATTAACGATTACTACGTTATTGAAAAAGGCGAATATTTCATAATAGAACCTAATGAGCGCGTTCTACTACATACTTTAGAGTATATCAAATTACCCCCTGAACTTATGGGCTTTGTTAATCTAAGAAGCACATACGCTAGACTGGGACTAAGCATTCCTCCTTGTATAGCTGAAGATACCATAGTAATGGATCCTCTCAAAGGACCTACAAAAGCTATTAATGCAGAAAACGTTTTTAGCATAGATGTTGAATCAAATGCTCCTTTCTATGCTCCAACAAGAAAGTATGTAAATAATTACTTAGGTTCCATGATTAAAATTGGAACTAAACTCTCTGAAATTGTAACGACACCTACTCATAAGTTTCTAAGGTTTAACCCTGCTTTAACCATAGAGGAAGCTTATGCTGCTCTACTAAATAAAGGAGACTTATTAGCTACCATAAGATATTTTCCAGAAACTTCAATAGGATATCAAATATTAGAGCCATACCCATGCTTACATGTAAAAATCACAAATAAACTTTCTTCAAAAATAAGGGATAAAATTTACGAGTACAATTTAACATTGTCGAAGACTGCTAAGATGTTTAATAAGCATAAGTCATATCTTATTAACCTCCTAAACGGTATCTATGGTGTTAAGTGGGAGTTTTTGGAAGAATTACTTACCATGCTCAAAATACCTATCGAAGAATACTTAAATGAAGTGTTGTTTTACTCAAAAAAGACTAGGAAATACTTGCCACTTACGACACTGTACAAACGCATCGATAAAGACATAGCTTACATCGTAGGATATATTGTTGGAGATGGAGGTTTAAGCAGAATCAAAGGCCGGAAAAATGTCAGATTATGTCTCACAGATAAGAACCGTGAAATGTTAGAAAAAATAGTTAGCATATTGAGGAAGAAGTTTGGACTGTTAGCGGATGATCTCAAAATAGAATGTGTTGAGAAGAAATATAGGCTATGCTTTCCAACAATACTTGCTAAGACCTTTCTATTTAATTTTGAAAGCGGGTTAAGAAGAAGTACTATTAGGGAAGTACCGGAGAAAATCTTGATGTCACCTAATAATATTATTGCTAGTTTTATTGCCGGTTTCTTTGATGCAAAGGGCTATTCAAGCAGCATTACAACATACTTCTCTACGTCAAGCAGAGTTTTAGCATTTCAAATACAATTATTATTGCTAAGACTAGGTATATTGTCGAGAGTAATTGCTAAGAAAACCATCTGGAAGTGGTATGAGATAATAATCCAAGGGAAAGAGAACGTTGAGTTATTCAGAAATAAAGTAGGTAGATATTGTTCAAAACCTGTTGAGCCTATAATAAAACGTGAAATCTTTGATAAAATACCATTGAACTACACGATAATTGAGGTTCTTAAGAAATTACCATACAGTGACATAGACGTTAGGAGGAAGATAAGTAATTATATAAGACGACAAAGAATACCGCGTAATAGAATAGAACTGGTTGTAAAGAAGCTCCTTGAATATGAACCTCCAGGATACGTTGACGCTTTAAGGGATTTAATGCGCTTGTCTAAATGGTTCTGGGATACTGTACTGTATACTGAAAAAGTACATTATGGACATGATGGAGGTAAAATAGTAGATTGGGAAACCCCTACTCATCATTATGCAGCTGGTATTTACGTAACACACAATACAATAATTGACGGTGGTTTTGAAGGACAGCTAACTATAGAGCTTGTAGGAGGAGCTTTTCCTGTAAAGCTTTATGCAGGTGAGAGGTTTATTCATGTAGTGTTTGCTAAACTTACTAGCCCTGTTGAAAAACCTTATACTGGCAAATACCAAGGTCAAAGAGGTGTTATGCTACCTAAGTTCTAGGACTTTCAATAAGTCAATAATGTGTTCGTGTTTAACAAAAATTTCATTGTTCTTTTTATACGTTTTAACACCTTCAAGAACCAGTATTTTCTCTTTAAATCTTATGCCTAAACTATACCCCCCTATATGCCCATTATGTTTCACAACCCTATGACACGGTATTACTATTATGTTCTTATTTTCTGAAAGTATTTTCCCTATAAGTCTTGGACTTTTCCCTACTATTTCTGAGAGTATCTTGTATGTAGTAACTTTGCCTGGAGGGATTAAGTGTAGGAGCGTGTACACTATTTCCTTCAATGTTGCATACTTAAGCCTCTCCATAATACGGTCCTCGCTAAAGTTAAAATCGCAGTACTGTATGATAAGTTCTTAGACGTATGCTGTGATGAACAGGCTAGGATTAGATGAATAGATGATAGAGTAAGGTAGGCCTCTGAGCTCACAACTCTAAGAGGTACTGCTTGTTGGCAGTAAGTGAATGGGAGGCTCTCATAGAAGAAATAAGGAGTTGTAGAAAATGTAGACTATATAAGAATAGAAGAAACACCGTCCCTGGAGAAGGATCATTAACCACTAAGTTAATGTTCATAGGTGAAGCGCCTGGTGCCAAGGAGGATGAGGAGGGCAGGCCCTTTGTCGGAGCTGCCGGTAAGCTTCTAACAAAGCTTTTAGAAGATAATGGGATAAGTAGGAAGAACGTGTTCATAACTAATGTTGTGAAATGCAGGCCTCCTGGAAATAGAGAACCTTATGATGATGAAATTGAGGCTTGTCTACCATACCTAATTAAGCAGATAATGTTGATAAAGCCTAAAATCATTGTTACCTTAGGTAGGGTTTCTACAAAAACCTTATGCTCAATTACTGGTTTGCATTTTGCCAGCATGGCTAAAGTACATGGTAGTGTTAGAATAGCTTATTTAAATAACTTAGAAGTAAAACTTATTGCTACATATCATCCAGCGGCTGCCCTCTATAACCCTAGACTTAAACTTGTATTGGAAAAAGATTTTGAAATAATCGCTAAGGTTTATAGAGAAAATTTAAGGAGTAACAAAACATATACTCTCCTCGATTTCTTCGGAAAGAGTTGAAAGTCATGGAGAAAGAATATATTCCAAGAAAGCCTATTGACATACTAAAAATAGGGTACAAGTATATTATACGTAACCCAAAAATGATTATTCCATTTATGATTTATGAAGCAGGTTTCGTCGTTGGACAAGCCATATTCATCATATCCTTCCTCTCATTGCTAAGCTATTTTAAAGCATTCAACTTAATACCTAAAATTGTAGAGGAATTATCTAGGAAGAATTATGAGTATTTACTTAATCCTGAAATATTACATCCTATAATTGTAACATTATTTGTTACAGCTTCAGCTTACATAATTGTTATCCTAATATTTGATAGCTTTGTTAAGGCAGGTCTCTTTCCGTACTTGAGAAAAATACTTATTGAGGGGGATAGTAGCTTAAGAGTTTTTCTAGGTTACGCGTTTTATAGGTGGAAGTTGGTCTTGAAGACCAATATTTTAACATACTCCATAATTATTTCTCCATTATTGCCTTCACTTACTCTCTTCTACTTTAGCATATCTAAGATTATTCCGATGTTAGATATTGAGAATGGAATAGACGAACTAATGCTAGGCATTTCAGCATTAGCTTTTGTAGGAGGATTAGCTTTAGCTCTTATTTTATATTTGCTCTTAATATTTGCACCGATAGCAGCAGCTATAGATGCTGATACTCCTATATTAAATGTCTATAAGAGTATAAGAATCGCTAAAAGAGAAGTATGTTCTGTTATTTTGTACTTTTGTGTACTATCGTTAATAGCTATTGCTTCTGTTGCTATTGAAGGAGTAGTTAAAATATTTTATGTTACTATAACTAGCTTATTTGCATTAATAATTAGCTTAGCTGTAACACCCATAATAAATATGTTTCTTGTAGCAGTTTATGAACATCACTTTAATGAATGTTTTGCGCCGGTGAAAGCGGGAATAATGGAGTTAAGGGAAATAGTTAAAATAGCTAAGATTATGGCTAGTATAAATAAGTACCTAAGAAAGTTTATAACGTCAAAGGATGGTTTTTTAGCCTTAGTATTAACAATAATCCTTTTTATGTCAGGAATAATTTTAGGACTACTTACTGTAAGTCCTGATATAAGAGATATCATAATAAACTCTGGTATTATTGTTCCGGGAAGAATGAACCCGGAGTTTAAAATTTACAATAGGATCTTCTTAGGTTTAGATATATTCTTCCATAACTGGAGAACTTCTTTAGCAACAGCCATGGCTGGTATAGCCTACTCGGTGCCTTCCGCCGTTGCCACATTATTTAATGGATACGTTATAGGTATAGTATATGCGACTGTAGCTAACCCTATTAAAGCATCGGCTATAATAATACCTCATGGTATTATAGAGATTCCAGCCTTCCTGATAGCAAGCGCTGCCGGGTTAAGGCTTGGCTATATTATGTTTAAATATATTAGGGGAATAATATCGCTCAACGTATTAGAAGAGGAATTAACGAACACTGCCATCTTGGTTGCTGCATTGGCTGTACTTTTCTTTATAGCTGGTGTAATTGAGGGAAACATTACACCTATTATTGCTGAATATTTAGGGTGGGTTTAATATACTTTCTAGCTATTTTCCCTATGACCTTATATTCTTCATAGTATTTTCCACTGTATGCTATTATTGAGTATATTTTTTCAACATCGAGAATGGATATGTCTGCTATGTTTCTATGTAAACTTTCAACTTTACCATTTGATTCTAAGAGAATTAGCAGTGACGCTGCTACATCTACATTTCTAAGTTTTGATCTAAGATCTACAAATGCTGCAGCTATGTCCTTAGCCACATAGACTATGTCTAGGCTCGCAGAACCTAAACTCCTAAGTTTAAATGGCCCGAATATTTTTTCTATTTCTTTAAAAACATCGTATGATTCCTTATTCAAGTATCCTAATATGAAAGGGTACTTACCGAAGTCTACTGTTTTAAGCTTATCATTATTTTCAAAAGCCCCTTCCCCTTTGATCGCATAGTATACTTTATCTCTAAAAATTTCAGCAACAATGCCTATTCCAATATCGGAAAGTCTAGCATTTTTTGTGTACTTGGCTACGGCAATGCTTACTGAAGCATACGGTATTCCAGCTACATAATTGTTACTACCATCTAGCGGATCTGTTATCACTATGAACTCTGGTTTATCACATGTCCTAATTACTCCCCGTTCTTCGCTAACGTAGTGTATTTTAATGTGTTCTCTTAGGAACCCGTTGAGTATTCTTTCTTCAGCTTCTAAGTCTATCTTCCTAGTTACGTCTTCTTTACCCCACTTTACTGGCTCATACTTGTCTACTTTGCCTTGTACTTCTCTTAACCATTTTGCAACATCCACAGCTACTTCCTTTGCCACATAAAAGACGTTTTCAACGTTATAGTTCATGGTTACTCGACCAAGTTTCTTTCAAACTTTGAAAGAACAAAGTAACTTGTATCGGTAACTACTACATCATCTTCTATTCTAATCCCTGCTAGGTTTTTAACGTAAACTCCCGGCTCTACCGTTACCACCATGCCTTTTTTAAGTTCTATGTTACTTTCCTTTCTCAATGCTGGAGGTTCATGAACATCTATTCCTATGCCGTGTCCTGTTCCGTGGATGAAGTATTTTTCGTAGCCGTATTCTTTAAGAACATTCCTAGCCTCATTATCGACAGCGGCAGCTTTAACTCCAGGCTTAATGGCTTTTATAGCTGCTTTTTGTGCTTCTAGAACGGCTTGAAACATGTCCTTAATTTCTTCAAGCACCCTACCTACGCTTATAGTCCTGGTTAAATCGCTTACGTAGCCTTTAAACGTAGCACCTAAATCTACAACTACTACTTCACCGCTTCGAATAACTTTATTAGAGGTTACTGCATGAGGTAAAGCTGCATGGGATCCTGAAGCTACTATTGTTGTAAAGGGTGTTTTCTCAGAACCCATTATCCTCATAGTATATTCTACTTTTGCAGCCACCTCAAGCTCACTTACGCCTTCCACTATAATGTTTCGTGCTTCTTCAAGACCTTTCTCGGCTATTTCAACTGCTCTTTTTATCCGCTCTATTTCCTCATCATCTTTTATCATCCTAATATTTGCTATGTCTTCAGAAATGTCAACTACATTCACATTGCTGATCTTATTTTTTACTAAAACCACAATATGGTGTGGAACACGTTTATAACATATTCCGATTTTCCTACATGCAATACGTTCTATACTTTCTATGAGCGCTTTCTTATAGTTTTCGTAATGTTCCACAAGGATTTTAGATTCTTCATTAGCTCTATCGTATTCTAATTTAGGAACAAATAATGTGGGCTCTTTATCCTTAGGTATCAGTAAAAATATTCCTTCGTAGCCTTTAAATCCTGAAGTGTAGAAGATATTTGAAGCATCAGTTAAAAGTAAACAATCAAGGTTTTTGCTAAACAGTATGTTCTTTACTTTAGATAGTCTTTTAGCATACACAGGATTAACACCTTGAACTTTAAGTACTCTTTTCGGAAAATAAATATTTAGTTTTAGGGTTTAAAATGTGATTAAAGAATATTCCAACAGCAAATCCCGTCTAGAGAAGTTAAGAAGACTCTACTATTTGCTGCTCTTTTTCGTATTGGTCATTTCCTCGGTAAACTTGGTTCTAACTTTAGGGAAAATTGTAATTGAGTTTGAAAATAAAGTATCAATGCTAGATGCTTTATTTCTCCTATTTTGGCTGTTTATTTCTCTCCTCCTTGGCTATATTTTTCTGCATAAGAGACGTTAATACCTTAGGTAGTTCCCATATACCCTCTATTACAACATGAGCTCCATGTTTTTCTAAAAGTTTAGCATCTTTTAGACCTGTAAGTACAGCTATATTTATTGTTCCGACAGCTTTACCTGCCTCCATATCTACCCAGTAATCTCCTACAAAAACAACTTCACTGGGTTTAACGTTGTGTTTTTCTATTATCTGACTTAATAGGCCTTTTCTTGAGAAAAGTATGTCTTCTTCTTCAGGTTTTTGCTGCTTTATCGTGTAGACTTCGTCAATATACTTTGCTATACTATATTTACGAAGTTCAGCCCATATTTTTTCTGGATCAACCTCTCTACCAGTAGTGACTATTACTTTGTAATTATTCTCTTTTAACCATTTTAGGACGTTTAATGCACCTTTCATGGGCTTATCTTTTTCCGTAAATAGTGTACCATAGAGTGTTCTAAAGGTTCTCCAAAACTTCACTTTATCTATGTTTTCAGGTATTATTTGGCTTAGCATGTCTTTTCTAAAGTAGTCTATGAAGTCTTTTCTCGAAATTCTCTTTAACCTGAAAATCTCTCTAGTTCTATTATATACTATGAAAAACCTTTCTAGTGTATCTACTAATGTCATGTCGAGGTCTAACACGATTATTTTCACTAAACATCTAACCTCAGGCTTAAAGCTAAGTTCTAAATATTTTAAATCGGTATATAATGGTTTGGTAAGTAGAGGAATATTGAAGGGTTCAAATTAATGTCTAATAAGAGGAAACCCATACTAGCTAGCGGCACTATAGTACCTGACTATGAGCCATTATTTAAGTATTGGGAGTTAGCTAAGAGTAAGGATAAGAAACTTGCTGAGAAAGCTACTTTGAGAAGCGAAGATTTTGATGCTGTTCTCTCCTACGTTTCCTCTAAAGGTATTATTAGCTTAATTGATTTACTTAATTATTTAGAAAACTATATGATTAGTAGAGTTGATGGGCAATTAGCAGTAAGAGCTTTAAAAGAAATATATGGTGTAATGTTTGAAGTAGAGGAAGCTAGGCGTAGGATAGCTAGAATACTTGCTGGGTGGCTTATAGAAGCATGCAATCTCTGGGGCACGCTTAAACTTACAGGTAAATCTAAGGAGTAAAACTTATGGTTGAGGAAATTACGTTTGTTGAGAAGGAGTATAGTGATGAGGAAATATTTAGCTTACTTAGGCCATATATTGTAGAATGGTTTAGATCCAAATATAGCACCTTTACTCCACCTCAAAGAAAAGCTATTCCCGAAATTAAGAAGGGAAATAATGTTCTGATTTCCTCACCTACAGGTACTGGTAAGACCTTAGCCGCCTTTCTCGGAATACTTGACGAACTTTTCCGCTTAGCTGAAGAAGGTAAACTCGAAGATAAAGTCTATGTTGTATATGTTAGTCCTTTAAGAGCTTTAAACAATGACATGAAAAGAAACCTTATCGGACCTCTTAGCGAGATCGAAGAGTTCTGCGAAAAACTAGGTTATGGTCGTTTAAAAATTAGGGTTGCTGTTAGAACAAGCGATACTAGTCCTTATGAGAAACAGAAAATGCTTAAAGAACCACCACATATACTCATAACTACCCCTGAAAGTTTCGCTATAGCCTTAGTAGCTCCTAGATTTAGAAAATTACTTAAGGATGTCAAATGGGTTATCGTAGATGAAATTCATGAGCTTTGTAGTAGTAAACGTGGTGTTCATTTAAGCTTATCTATTGAAAGACTTGAACACTATGTTGGAAGACCTCTTATAAGGATAGGGCTTAGTGCAACAATTGCCCCATTAATTGAAGTTGCTAAGTTTCTTGTAGGCTACGACTCTAATGGTAGACCTAGGAAATGCAGAATAGTTGATGCCAGATTTGCTAAACCAATAAGCATTAAGGTTATTAGCCCCTTAAAGGACATAGTTTACGCTACAGCTGAAGAAATTAATGAAGCAATATATTCTACATTAGTGGAGATCATAAGGAATCATAGAACAGCACTTGTCTTTACCAATACTAGGAGCGCTACTGAGAGAGTTGTTTACAAGCTAAGAAAAATCTTCAAAACTAATGGTATTTTAGACGCAGACCTTGTTGAAGCACATCACAGCAGCCTAAGCAGAGACATTAGGTTAAGTGTTGAAGAAAAGTTAAAGAAGGGACTATTAAAAGCTGTTGTATGTGTTTCCCCGGAATCTATGGTATTAACAACAAATGGTTGGAGGAAAATTGTAAATATACAAAAGGAGAATAGCATTTACTGCTTAGATTTTAAAGATCTAAAACTTAAACAATCATCGTTTAACGAAGTGTTAATAAGAGATTACCAAGGAAAAGGGTATTTCATTGAAACATCTCTAGGCTACAATATTAAATGTACACCCGATCACAAATTCTTAGTTCTAAAAGATAGTAATTTGCTTTGGAAAAACGCTGAAGAGCTAAAAATTGGAGACTATGTTGCCATAGTGAGAAGAATCAATACTTATCTTAAGGATAAATGTGAAGAACCAAGTGTTCTCAGCTTCTTACCTGAAGACGCTTACTTAGAGTTAAATAAAACATTTTTGAGCAAGCTAAAAGGTAGAATTCTTGAGAAATATGGTAGTGTAAGAAATGTAGCATTAAAGGTAGGTTCAAATCCAAGAACCTTAAATGAGTACCTTAATGGAAAAATACCTTTTAAATATGGTATCTTGAGAAGGGTACTTAATCTTTTAGATGATGTAAAAATTACATTGAAAGATATAATATATATTAGAGCTAACAAGCGGAAACATTTAATTAAGCCTTTTAAGTTTGATAGTGATTTCATGAGGTTCTTAGGATTTTGGATGGCTGAAGGATCATGGTATAATGGAGGACTCAGTGTATTTTCTTCCGACTTTAAAATGCTTAGCAAATATAAAGATCTCGTAGTGAAAATATTTGGCATTAACCCTAAATTTACAAAAACTTCTTCAGGAATTTATGGCCTTATCATTCCATCAACTATATTGTTGAAAGTGTTTGAGAAAATAGTTAAAACGACAAAACATAAATCAAAGAATGGCGTATTTCCAGACTTTATCCACAAAGCGTGTAAAGAAGCTATTATTCAATTTTTATCTGGGTATTTTGATGGAGATGGTTATTTAGAAGTGAAAAATGGAAAGATATACTCCGTAGGTTTTGTTACGTTCAATAAAAGCTATGCTGAAGGCTTACATAAATTACTATTACGTATCGGGATAGTATCTTCCTTAAGAAGAAAAGAGTACGATAATATTTTCCGCGTTAAAAATAGGACTATAAGAAAACAAAGTATGTGCTACACTATTGCTATTCTAGGTGGCGAATATCTAAGAAAGTTTAAAGAAATTATTGACCCTTGGAGAAGCAACTTAAAACATATCAAGAACATTACAGAGGGTGGTTACTCAAATAGAGATATTATTCCTAATATTTCAGCCCTGTTAAAGGAAATTAGAGAAAAACTGGGATTGAGCAAATACTTTATAAGAAAGGTGACAGGATATAATCCGCATCGCGTAGAACAAGGCTTAAGAAATATTAGTAGGAGAAATTTGCTAAAACTTGTGAAAATATATAAGGAACAAGCATCATTAAAGAAGCATAATGAGATACTACACAAAGTTATCTTTCTTGAAATGTTAGCTTTAGGGGATGTGTTTTTTGATAAGATAGTTAAGAAAAATGTAGTGAATTTAAGTAAAGTATGTAGCTTAGTAAATACTTCCATGGGAAACTATATAGTAAACGGTTTTATATGTAAAAACTGTTCAACAAGTCTTGAGCTCGGAATCGATATTGGATATATTGATGTTGTCGTCCTTCTTAGTAGTCCTAAGAGCGTAAGTAGGCTACTTCAGAGAGTGGGTAGGTCAGGACATAAATTACGTAACTTAAGTAAAGGTATCTTAATAGTTGTTGATAGAGATGACCTTGTAGAATGCACAGTTCTAGCTAAGGCCGCGTTAGAAAGGAAAATAGACAGCGTTAGAATACCTAAGAATGCTCTTGATGTTCTTGCTCAACACATTGTGGGAATGGCGCTGGAGAGGAAATGGAAGGTTAAGGAAGCTTACGAGCTAGTGAGAAGAAGCTATAATTACCATGATTTAAGCTTTGGAGACTTTATGAGCGTCTTAAAATATCTTGCTGGAGCATATGAGGAACTTAGGAGCATGAAGGTTTATGCTAAGATATGGCTCGATGAGGAGGAAGGTGTTTTTGGTAGGAGAGGTCGTGGAAAAACCAGAATGATATACTATATGAACAGCGGAACAATACCTGATGAAGCAAAAATAACCGTTATAACGGATAAAGGAAGGTACTTAGGTACAATAGATGAACAGTTTTTACAAATACTAGTTCCTGGTGATGTATTCGTTCTTGGTGGTAGAACATACAAGTTCGTGAGAAGTTATGGTAGTTTAATATTAGTTAAGGAGGTTGAAGGCGAAAGACCTACTGTTCCTTCCTGGTTTAGTGAAATGCTTCCACTATCCTTCGACTCAGCACTTCTTGTGGGAAAGTTTAGGAGAACAATAGCTAAGATGATAGATGAAAATGGAAATTACAGCAAGATAATAGAATACATTGTTGATACATATAACGTTGAAAGAAAGGATGCTGAGAGCATATATAAGTACATTCTTGAAGAGTACCTTTTTACCGGAGGCATAGTTCCAGGAGATGATTTAGTACTCGTTGAAGTATATGATGAACCTTATAGGAGAAATATAATCTTCCATACACTTTATGGTAGAAGAGTAAACGACGCACTAAGTAGAGCTTATGGGTACATTTTGAGTAAAATGATTTCCGAGAACGTGAAAATAACAATTACTGACAATGGGTTCGTACTCACCATACCTTTGAGAAATGTAAAGATAGAAGATTTACTATCTAAAGTTTCCTCACGTAACATAGTTAACATACTTAAGGAAGCTTTAAAGAATACAGAACTTCTGAAGAGAAGATTTAGGCATTGCGCTGAAAGAGCATTTATGATTCTGAAAAGGTATATGAGCTCTGAGAGATCTGTTCACAGACTTCAACTGAATGCGCAGAGTTTATTAAAGATTGTTGAAAAATATGAGAACTTCCCGGTGTTGAAGGAGACATATAGGGAAATACTAGAGGACTTTATGGATGTGAAGAATGCTATTAAGGTATTAAGAGGTATAGAGGAAGGGAGAATTAAGGTTAAAGTTATAGGTCCTAGGGAGGTACCTAGTCCCTTTGCTCACAACATGCTATTACAAGGCTATAGTGACGTAGTGCTTATGGAGGATAGGAGAGCTATGTTACTTAAACTACATAGGAAGGTCATGGAATACTTAGAGAGCCTACGAAGCGACAAGTGAGAATACGTAATCGGTAATGTAAGGTGCTATAACGAAACTTAAACCAGCTATTAAGAGTATGAAAAATCCTCGTAAAGTATTTCTTAAAGTAAAATCCACTATTTTGCTTGTTAAAAGAGCAAACGTTAGTGAAGCTTCTATGATGGTTATTTTAAATTGTTCGAAGATCTCATTGAAGTTAAACGTTATTCCAAGTACAGAGCTGAACGCCGTACTTGATGTCTCCGACGTTGTGAGAGCTAATGTTAATTTCAGCACTAATGCAAGGGAAAGTGTTAGTAGAATAGGCGTTATGTAGGCTATTAGCTCATATAGTAGTAACGATTTCCTAGCCTCAGCTTTTATATTGTTTACTTCATTTATAAACTGGGTTAGTTCTTCAAGTATTGCTGGGGATCCTCCTCCGGATTCTTCAATCTCATTCAGTATGAACACTACGTAATTGAAAAGCCATGAACATGTTTTAGGAATCTTGTTTAATCCTAACCCCATTCTTACATGTGATGACATATTTGCCAATATCTTATCAAAATGTTTGTTATAGCTTTTTGACCAAGCGATTCTTATTATTGCTTGTGCTGGTGTAAAACCCATTTTCCTATATTCCGTTAAATCTCTTAGAAATTTTGGTAAAGATTCTTCAATACTCTTAGCTATTTTTCTTTCCCTAGCATATGAAATACCGTTAATTAATGTTATTAAAAGGAGGAACACCAATACGGTCATTACTAAGCTTTTGAACATTATGTATGATAGGTAAGCGGTAAATATTGATGTAGAAAATGCTATTGCAAAGTATCTTAAATGCTCTTTTCTAAGTTCTAATATTTCAGGTAAAAGGGAATCTATTATGATAAGGGATGCTATAGCTGTTATGGGTATTATGAGGAAGTTAAGAGTAGTTACTATTAAGCCTACGTCTGTTGGGAGGATTATAGAACCGATGAGGATGAGTAGTGTTAGCATTAAGAATATTGAAGCTATAGACTCTCCTAGGTCTGTACATCTATCAGCATATGTTTTCCATTTGAATCTAAGCTCTTTAAGCGTGTCCTTTGTTTTTTCTTCAAGATATTTAGCTACATCTCCTCCGCTTCTAATGAGTGATGTATATCCATATATTACATCTTGAAATTCCTTTAACGGACTATTTTTAGCAAGGTTATCTAAGGCTGTTAGAGGGTCTTTGCCGAGAAATCTGATATCTCTTAAAAACACCATAGCTTCTTTTCTTAAATACTTAAATATACTTACTTTGGCAAGTCTAGCTAATGAAGTATATAATGATATTCCTGCATGCTGAAGCACGCTCGCATAAAGTAGGAAGTAAGGTAGTTCTTTTTTAAGACCATCTTTTCTTTCTTTTACTAGTATACGCAGTTGCAGAAAAGGCGAGAAAAATACTATGACAGCAGAACATGCTGAAGCTATTGAAGCGTAGAATAAGCAATTGTCTTCAATAATAAATGCTAGTATTAGGAATACCGAAGAAAATGCTGTTAAGGTTAAACAAGCAAGTAATCTCACTGTAATGAGCGATATAGGTGATCTATAGTATCCTGCTTTTAACATGAGTACTGAAATTTTATCAGACATATATCTAACTATGTTCTTTAGTAAGGGCGCATTTGCTACAGCGTTTATTAACGCTTTACCATTCTCCTTCATCATTACTCGCCATATCTTTTCCTTGAATAGAATTCGAAGAGTCTTAAAGCGACGTTATCGTAATCGAAAACGTCGTTTTTCACTAGATCTTCTAAAAACAGCTTTCTAGACTTAAGTTCGGTTATCATATCTTCTTCAGATATTCCATAACGTTTAGCAAGAATTTTTAATCTAAAACTCCTTCTAAATACCTCGTATGGATCGTCGGGTTCATGTCTATCTTCCTGAGGATTCCAAGAGAATATTTTTACAGGTTCTACGTTTCCACCCTTCACCTTAAGTTCATATATGTTTGTTAACCTTCTTATTATCCTGCGTGTTCTTACATCCCTTAGTCTCTTCATTACTGCTACACACCATATTAGCGATAAGAATGAATGTTTAACATTAAGCGGTGGAGACATTAACCTAACTATCATTGAGTCTACTGTGTCCGCATGTAGCGTTGTAAGCCCTCCATGTCCGCTTGCTGATGCCTGTACGAGAACTTGTACTTCTTCTCCTCTAACTTCGCCAACAATTATGTACTCTGCTCTTCTCCTCCAAGCAAACTTGACTAACGTGTGAAGGTCTATGTTCATCCACTTTTCCGCGGGATTATATGATCTTCTAGTATAAAGCGGATCCCAGTGTTCATGTGGTAAACGCAGTTCTGGAGTATCTTCGACAGTTATTACTCTTGAATCAGGCGGTATAAGAGTAGTTAATGATTGGAGCAAAGTTGTTTTACCGGAGGCCATAGCGCCTATAATGAAAACTAAGCCTTGTGCTTCAACTATGAGCCATAAATACGCTGCTTCAAGTGGGCTAAGGGTGTTTAAGGCTAACAAATGGGTTATGGTTAGTGGTTGTTCAGGGAACTTCCTTATTACAAAGCTTGAACCTCTTCCACTAACTTCTTTAGAAAGTGTTAATGCTGCCCTATGTCCTTCTGGGAGCCTAGTTTCTAATATGGGATAGGCTGTTGAAATGTGTTTACCACTCCTAAGTGCAAGCTTTTGAACATAGGATCTTAGTTCCTCTTCGCTATTAAAATAGATGTTCGTGTCCAGCCATGAGTATTCAGAGACATCTCTATGAACTACAGCAACAGGTATTCCAGGTCCTTCAACAGCTAGCTCTTCAACTCTTGGATCTTTCATCGGTACGTCTATTTTCCCGTATCCTATTAAGTCCCTTAGAATGTAGTAGTGAAGTACATCATAGTACTTCTCATACTTATCTTTAACACCTAGTTCCTCAGCTACCTCCTCTAAGACCCCCTCAATATATCCTATGGGGTCTTTTTCCGTGTAAAGAGGTTTTAGACTTCTATAGAGGTAGTCTATTAGAACGTTATATGTTTCTAGAGCTTCACCTTCAAGTTTAGGTTCCTGGACAATGTAATAGCCTTTACCTTTATATTCCAGTATAGTGACTAGAGCTTCTCCCACATTATACTCGAGAATCTTATTAGAATTCTTAGTTAATGGTATTTGCATTCTTAGTGCCCCACGGTAATTTCATTTACTTGAACTGCTACTGCGAAAAGAGCTCTACGGTTAACCGAGGTAATAGAGTTGGTGTGGAATTCGTTATAGATTATTATGGCTAAATACTTCGTAGTAGTCTTTAATGGAAATTCCATTTTAACGAAATAGTTTTCTACACCTGTTTTAGTGTCTGAACGCCATCCACCTATCTTTATTCTTAAGACCTTAATAGCATATATTGTCTGAAGTTCTTTATTTTGAACTGGCAAATTATAATCATCTAGCGGTGAAGTGTTGGTTATACTGATACATTCTAAACTATTTTCGGTTACTAGGCCTAAATATATTTCATGAATTACGTAGTCTGCAGCTGTTTTCGCCTTTACGTAGTATGCTACAGTTATGTTAGCTGTTATTTCCTTAACATTTTCGCTATTAGGTAACTCTATTAAATAAACATACCAGTGTTTCTGGTTTTTGCCTAAATTAGCTCCCTCATATACACGTTCTTTAAGTGAGAAACTGTTTTCACCCATTGTTAAGTTATCCCAGTACGATGTGTCAGCCGGAAAGTACCATGTCACGTAGTATTCTAGGTCGTTTTCGTTCACAAAAACTATTGTCTCGTTCACAGAATTCCTATACCATAGTTTAGTATTTGCTATATCTCCTTCCCACAAATTTATAGGTAAAGTATCAACATCATTTACTAATGAGCTTATCGTGTAAGGTGGAACAAGAGAATTACCTGAGCTAGTGCTGTTAAAATCTGTAAGTAGCGAAGTCTCGCTAGTTTGCTGCGGATCAATCACGTAAAACACATTACCGTAGCTAGTAAGTATTGAAACCTTGGAATAATTACTTATATAGGTTAGTTCCGGGGTCTCCACTACAGCTTTTTCGCCTGGTTCAAGCTGTAACTTAAGTTCCCTTATTTTTACGGTGTTATTTATTGATCTTAAGTAGAGCGCATCAGCAAAAGATTTTACATCACCTGTATTGGTTAGTTCTAAATATGCAGTATTATTAACATGGTATATTCTGGCGCTTAGCTTTTCTTTCGATCTCAAGGTTTCTAATTCTATTACTTTCTTACCTACATCTAGGAATCTACCTTGAGCAGATGCTATAGGTATGAAGAACATAAGTATTGAGAGTAAAAGTACTAGGAACAATATGGATGCAATTAAATTACTAACTCCTATTTTCAACCTTAATTTCATATAAATCACCATTGTCTGTTATTATAATTATACGTGAATTTGGAACTGCAAAAACTACTATGTCATATAGTCCTTTCTTAACGACATCGACCGTATTTCCTGATGGTGCATGTTTAATTATGAAGTTTGAAGTACTATTGTCAACAATAACTTTAGCTATTTTAAATTCCCTAAGTCCATAATTATATATGAGCAAATGGGTTTTACTTTCATTAGTAAATATGTCTACCACTGTAAATAGAGTAGATATTCTTCTAGCTCTAATATCATAAGCTTCCACAATGGAACCCGCTCTTAACTCTGTAAGATAATGTATTTTATGCGAGGCTATGATGTACGTAGCTAAAACTATGGATATTAAAATTAAAGCTGCTACAACATTCGATAATGCTTTAGTAAAAGTAAAAAAATTAGGTTTAAGGTTTGTATTGCAAATCATGTATTATTACTCACCTCTAATTATTTCCTGGAATACTTTCACAGTACCATCAGGTAGCTCTGCCTTGATAATTACCGGGTATTCTTTACCTACTTCAAATGTTGTAGTTGTTATGATCTTATTGTAAGTAAATGTATCTCCAGGCCTTACCTTGATAGGTGATGCAAGCTGTTCCGTATAATTTCCTACACTTATTTCCTTAACAGTTAACTCAGTATTACCAATATTTTTAGCTGAAATATAGAACGCTGCTGAACCATCACTAAGTATCTTTAACTGCTTATCTACCACCTGCATTCCTACGACGTTTGATGAGGCTGACATCACGGTGCTCATGAACCTGTAGACTATCAAGATACCTGCTATAGATATCGATACAAGCAGTAACGTCGCTATTATGGGTGAAATAGCCTTTCTTATTTTCCTCTTCAACCTTTCACCCGTAAAAAGAGAGTTATTTATAAAGTAGAGTAGGCCGAAAGTATCGGTAAACATATTTTTATCTTCAACAAATCTACTATACTTGGTGTTAAACGGTGTCTGAAGAGAAAATTATAGCCTATGTTCTTCTCAACATCGCTCTAGGGAAAGAACATGAGGTTAAAGAGAAAGCTAGTAAGTTAGACCACGTAACAGAGGTTAAGATAGTCTATGGGGAGTTCGATATTGTTGTAAGAATTGAAGCTCCTACGTTTAAAGCCTTGGACAGAACTGTAAGCTCTTTAAGAAGTATGGATGGTGTTTTAAAGACAATAACACTTATAGCTTCAAGCTAGAAGACCTCAGGTCGCTCCACCTTTCTTCATGAAGTCCGAACGTCCCTGTATCCTCATCGGCCATTATTATGTTTGTTTTTCTCCCTTAAAAATAACTCTTCCATAAGAGGAAGATACCGTGTCAACATGTAAAGCTGTGAAAGTTCGAGCATATGCTTCTGTTGCTAACCTAGGTCCCTAATTTGACATCTTAGCCATCGCTATCACCTCATTTTATGATGAAGTAGAAGTAGTCGCTTGTAAAAACAATGAAACTGAAATTTATGTTAAAGAAATTTCAGGTCCTTACGACAACAACATTCCCTCCGATGAAAGAAACACTGCAGTAGCTGCAGCTAAAGAATTCCTAAGCAGAATAGGGGTTCGGGTCTTATGACATTTTATGTCAAGTGTCATTCCTTCATTTTTGTTCTCCTTCATCCCTTCTTGGGTTTGCATCTGGTCGGGAGCGTTTAGGGCGACCCCAAGCACCCCACATCTTGAGATGAGGTTAAAACATGCTATAACATCTCTATCTCCTATGAATTCGCATTTACTGCACTTTAAGATTCTGCTATTGAATGCTACTAACTTGCTGTTACACCTTGGACATAGGCTGGAGGTTTTCCTTGGATTAACCTTCATTAATGGTATCTCTTTCTCCATACATTCGTATTTAATGTAGGATAATAGTTTACAATAGGCCCATAATGAGAGCTTCTTATTAAATCTATTATTCTTCCTACCATTAACCCTTAGGTTTTTGAGGTTCTCTACAATAATTAAGCTTCTATGTTCTAATGCGATGTTCGTTATTTCCTCTGCTACCTTATGACATAAATCATTAATTATATCCCTTATCCTTTTACCATGCTTTTTAATAGCTTCTCTAATTCCCTTGATATACCTCCATTGTTTTGGATAACGTCTCTGAATTCTCTCAATCCAAATCTTATGAGTGAGAGCTTTCCTTAATGGAAAAGCAAACCGCTTAATCTTTATAATCCTTTTACCTTTCCTAATAGCTATTGTAACATTATCGAAGTTTACATCAACAGCTAGGATGCTTCTTGCATTATACTGTTTAATCTCTCTCCTAAATTCAATACATATCCAGAACCTTAAACCATCATATTTTACTGTTAATTCATAGTTTTTCCAATCCATGTATTTCATGAATCTCTCTTTTGATGCTATTAGCTTTACCTTTACTTCTTTCCCGTTAAGAACCTTCACTACTAGCTCTTGGCCTTCTAGGCTCAATTTGTAATCGTATTTATCTATTCTAGCTGATAGCTTTCTTAGTACTGGTTTGCTGCCATGTGCTTTCTTAGAAGCTTTAACAATACTTCTAGCACAGCAATATATCTGCTTCACATGATGAGCTCTAAATCCTCTACTTCTAAGTTCATAATAGAACCTTTTATGTAAACTCTTTAACGAAGGAATATTTCTTTCATCCCATATCTGGTCTACAATGTATTGTGTATAATCTCTAAAAGTTCTTAAGAATTTTAAAAGTTCATCACCCTCCTTAGGAAGACCCATGACCTTAAGGGTCTCAACAACCTTCATCGGAGAGTTCACCAATAATGAATATTATAGAGAAAATTTTTAAAAATTTTCTCTATAATAATAACTTGGAGGTATCTATGACTGAGATAACGATTATTCATGGTAGTGTTATTAAGTATCGTAGAGGAGTCTACATAATATACCCGCTAGGGAAAGATAGGGAGAAGTTAAAGAGGCACTACGGAAAGAGAGTGCATGCAATAATAGTAACAGAAGATTGAATAGAAATACAACAATTGTTATAAAAAGTCATAAATTCCAAAAACAGTTCGTTTAGGCAAAAGAGCTATCATAAGGCTTAGATTATGGAAGGGTGTACCTATAGGTAAAGGACTTGGTAGTAGCGGAGTCACGGCAGCTGCCACTGTCGTAGGGCTTAACGAAATATTAGAACCGAAAATAAGCTATAATGAACTAATAGAAATAGCTGTTGAAGGAGAAAAAGTAGCTGCTGGTTCACTTCACCCCGATAATGTTGCTGCTAGTATCTTAGGAGGTTTAGTACTTATCCACCAGAGAAAACCTTTAAGAGCTATTAAGTTGCCTTTACGTGTTAATCCCAAAATAATACTTGCAATACCTAAAATAATGATGGTTAAGGAGAAAACCAGAATTGCTAGATCTCTATTACCTAAACGAGTACCTTTGGAAAAAGTAGTATATAATTTAGGAAAACTTGGTGCATTAATTCCAGGTTTTCTCGAAGGCGACATAGATTTAGCAGGTTCAGGAATGTATGATAAGATAGTGGAACCTGCAAGAGCTCCTCTTGTACCGGTGTATTTTCAGTTAAAAAAGAGATTACTTAACTTAGGAGTAAGTGGAGTTTGTGTTTGCGGAGCAGAACCTTCAATAATGGTAATGCTCAAGCTCAGCTACGAGAAAGTAGATGATGTTAAGAAGACCATACATTGGGAATATAGAAGACATGGAGTAAATGTAGAAATAGTTGAAGCAAACATAGCTCCAGGAGCACAAGTACTACAACCTTAAATACCTCTAATGCGTAAAAATGTTCACGGAATGATGTAGTGGGCAGCCACTGATAAAGTGATGTATCCTATCTCACACTGACCACAAATGATTTACAAAGTTATTCTATGTTCTTAATTACCTTACCGCCTACTTTAGATATTTCTTTAACCCACTCATCAGGTATATTTCCGCTTCTTACAACAACATAGGGTTTAAGCTTAAGATCTAATGCTACGGCTATAGTTTTAACTACGTCTTCAATGTTAGGGTTCTTTAACTCAACATAGAGGTATGTCTCTCTACCATCATTAACGTACATTATTTCATGTTCTATTCCGGAAATCCCTCTAAACCTTCCGATTTTAATTTTTTCCAAGCCAAAAACCTCTAACTGACTACTAGTCTCCCGTAACCAGAATTAAGATTTAGTATGACTTTTTCCCATAAACTCCATTAACATTTTGGAAAAGTTCTCAAAAAGGTCTTTGGAAACAAAGGTGAAAGAACCGCTCTCTTCTTCTCCCTGTTATTTTTTAAAGCATTTGATTAAATATTAAAATATTTGCCAAGGCCGAAGCTATATAGAATGTTCTAGGGAATCTGAGCTATAGTTTATTTATATGTGTTCTTAAAATATATTCTTGCAGAGTTCTTACATGGGAAACTAGGAGGTATATGCTATGAGCGAATTCGAGAAAATACTAAAAGAATTTCTACCCGAAGATGTTGTTAAGGTAATAAAATTAACAGCTTCACATAACAGATGGAGAAAAAGAGAATGCCTTAACATGATACCCTCCGAAAACCAAATGTCCCCTCTAGCTGAAATGGTGTACTTAACAGATATGGGACACAGATACGCTGAAGGCCTACCATATAAGCGATACTATCAAGGCCTCATATACGTAGATGAGATGGAAGTTTACGCGCAAGAGCTAATGTCAAAACTATTCCACGTAAAATACGTCGATTTAAGACCTATCTCAGGAACAATAGCTAACTTAACAGCGTACTATGCTATGGCTCGTTACGGAGATAAAGCAGTAGTAGTTCCAGTACAAGCAGGAGCCCATGTAAGCCATACAAAATATGGAGGCCTCGGAGCTCTAGGTATACAGCAAATAGAAATGCCATTCAGCCTTGAAGACATGAACATAGACGTAGATAAAGCAGCTAAGGTCATTAGGGAGGTAAAGCCCAAATTCGTGACGTTCGGTGGATCAGTATGGCTATTTCCACATCCAGTAAAGGAACTCAGCGAAGTAGCTCACGAAGTAGGAGCAAAAGTTATGTATGATGCAGCCCATGTACTAGGATTAATTGCTGGAGGTCAATTCCAAGACCCTGTTAAAGAAGGAGCAGACATAATAACATCGTCAACCCATAAAACATTCCCTGGACCACAAGGAGGCGTTATACTAACAAACGATGAAGAGTTGTACAAGAAAGTTAGGAAAATAGTCTTCCCGATATTTGTATCAAACCATCACTTACATAGACTACCTGCAACAGCAATAGTAGCTTTAGAATTACTGTACTTTGGTAAAGAATATGCTGCTCAAATAATTAAAAACGCTAAAGCACTAGCTGAAGCATTAGCAGCTGAAGGATTCAAAGTCCTCGGTGAAAAACATGGATACACGAAGAGTCACCAAGTACTTTTAGACGTTAGAGCTCTAGGTGGAGGAGCTAAATGTGCTAAAATGCTTGAAGACGCTAACATAATTGTAAACAAGAACCTACTACCATACGATAAACCTGAAATGATAAAGGATCCAAGCGGGCTGAGACTAGGAACACAGGAACTAACAAGATGGGGTATGAAAGAAGATGATATGAAGGAAGTTGCAAAATTCTTCAGAAGAGTACTTATCGATAAAGAAGATCCAGCTAAAGTCAGGAAAGATGTTATAGAGTTTAGAAAGAACTTCCAGAAAATACATTACACATTTGATGTGCCATTAGAAGAAGTTAGGAAACTTTTGAAATTAGAAGCACTACCATTACTAGAATAAAGAACCTATAAGGAAAGCTACCAAACCTATAAACATCCATAAAAGTACTTCTTTTTTAACCTTCAAAGCAACTTCTTTTGAAGGACTTTTTAGAAGAACCATTGAGGAGTATATGAAACCTATATCGGCAATAAGGACTAGTAATAAGTAGTGTATTGAAAGGTACCCTAGAAACCAAGGTAATGGGCTAAGCATAACCGCAACTACGTAGAATAATATTGCAACCTTAGCCGCGAAGGGTTCACCATACCTAACAGCTAACGTTAAAACCCCTTTACTGCGATCCCCTACAACATCCACAATGCCTTTGGTTATTTCCCTACCGGTATTAGCTAGAAAAACCATAGCAAAAAATATTAGAGTATGGAAGTATATTTCGCCAAGCATGGCTGAGCCAAAAATAAACGGTGTAGCAACACATAGGCTAACCATTAAATTGCCTAGAAAACCTGTTCTCTTAAAATAACCATTATAAGCTGTTGAAACGGCGAATGAGAGAATAGCAATGGTCAAGCATAGGGGATTTATTAGGGCAGCGGTTAGGATACCACATACTGCTAAAAACGTAGCAAAGTATACAGCAGAGGCGGGACTTACTTTGCCGCTAGGTATAGGCTTAAATGGGTTATTTATGGCATCTATTTCTCTATCAAAATAGTCGTTAAGAACCATGGATGAAGCAGTAAGTAAGAACGCTGTTAAGAATCCAAAAACAAGAACATGTAGGGGTATAAGAAGTATTCCTCTACTAGCTATAACATATCCCACTATAACAGCGAATCCCATCATCAAGCAGTTAACAGGCCTTAAAAGTTGAATATACGCTTTCACTTCAATTCTGCCCTCTAATAATCTCTTGAGCTTGTTTAATTATTTTTCTCGCAATTTCAACACCAATACCTTTAACATTTACAAGGTCTTCCACCGTAGCGTTAGCTATGTCTTCTAAGTGCCTAAACCCTGAACCATATAGGGCCCTAGCTCTAGCTCTACCGATACCTTCAAGTTTAACTAGTTCTAATAGTTCCTCTTTAACACCAAATTTTATTCTTCTATGTATAATTTCAAGGTCTTTAACTGCTCCTCTACTGCTTGTAGTAAGTTTAGATAGCTCCTTCAATGAGTAAGCCAGCCACTCTGCTGTCTCTATAAGGCTATATATGTCGCCTGGTCCTAAGTTATACTTCTTTGATAGGTATTCTTCATCATATTCATAAATCCAATCGCGAAGAAACATAGTCGTTTTAATAGCTGAGGTAATAGTGTAGTCGCTGATAAAACTTAGTTCGTAAGGATCGAAGGTTAAGTAGTTGCATACTTCACCTAGAAATCTATCAATAAGGCTTATTTCGGATCTTCGAACACTGAGCTTAGGCATATCTGGTGTTAATGCTATGAGGGTTAAAGCGGCAATATCGTGAACTCTTTTTACTCCCTTAACGCCTTTAATAAATATTATAGCTGATAGTGGGTCTATGTATAGTTCGGAAACTCTCTTACCCAGCCTTGTAGGTTTAAGGAGGGGAGTTTTTGTTATAAATTCGCTTTCACACAGGAAACTTATAATCTCCTGTAGCTTCAACTTAATATCACCATACCCGAACTGCTTATAGTAAAGCGTGTTTCTGATGTGTTTAACAACATCATCTATGTTTTCAGCATAACCGGAAGCAATTAAAGCTAGTATAAATGTTCTTAACGCATTTTCTCTTCCAAGTTTAGAAAATATGTTTTCAGGTTTAGAGAGAACGTACATTTTCCAAAGCTTATCAGCTTCGAACTCTGATCTAGCAATTATTATTGCTTCTCCCACTTCATCGTATCCGGGTCTACCAGCTCTACCACACATTTGCTTATACTCCATAGTCTTAATAGGTACACTACCTATGCCTGGCTCATATCTCATGTGAGAATGTATAATAACTCTTCTAGCAGGCAAATTTACTCCTGCAGCTAAGGTAGGGGTTGCCACAACAACCTTAATTACTCCTTTCCTAAAGTACTTTTCAATTATCTTCCGTTGAGTATAAGTTAGTCCAGCATGGTGAAATGATACACCATAAGCAGCTAATGATGCAAGCTGCTTGTTTAAACTACTGACATTACTTGACTTTTCAAACTCTTCCATAATCCTTTTAATGTCCCTATTAACTAGAAATTCGAGCCCTCGGAAACCAAGCTTACTAGCTATCTTTGTAGCTAACTGAACAGCATGTCTACGGGCATTTGTGAAGATTAATACTTGTCCTTCCTTAGCTAAAGTATCATGTACTAAGTCTAGAATAGGGTTATTGAATAACTTCTTTACCCTAACCCTAGTTCCATCATTAAATACTATTTCCCCATTATAGTAAACTCCTTCGCGTAATGGAACAGGTCTCCAATCACTAACAACAAACTCGGCATTCAACCATTCAGCTATTTCTTCAGCATTAGATATCGTAGCACTAAGAGCAACTATTTGAACATTACCCATAGCCCTCATTTTTGAAACAACACTTTCAATAACAGGTCCACGTTTAACATCATCAATGTAATGTATTTCATCTATAACAAGTACAGAAATATCTTTAACCCACCTAGGTCTGTGCCTGAGTAGCGAATCGAACTTTTCGTTGGTAGTTATGATAACATCATAGTTTTCTAAATATTCATCTTCTGAATCATAATCACCCGTCGTTAATGCTATCTTTACACCGTACTCTTTAAGCTCCTTAAATTCCTCATATTTCTCAGAGGCTATAGCTTTTAAAGGAACCATGTACACTGCCTTGCCCATACTCCCTTCTAAAAATCTTTTAAGGAACAAAAGTTCAGCTATTAAGGTTTTACCTGAAGCAGTATGCGAAGCTAAAACAATGTTTTTGCCCTCTAAAACCCCTTTACTTAAAGCCTCAACTTGTGGTGGATAAAGATACCTTATACCCTTTTTTAGTAGAAAATCCTTTAATTTTGGATCTATGTTTAACTCCTCAACTGCTAGTCCGCTATAGGGCAAGGCGATGCTCCTACAGTATTTTGCTATTTTACTGTTTCTTTATACAGAAACATTTAAACATAAGGGTAAAAACAATAATAACACGAAACATCTTTAGCTTAAATGGGGGTTTATGCAATTGAGTAGAGATCAAGCAATAGGGGTTCTCATATTAATAGGTTCAATAATAGGGATCCTTGTCTACACATGGATACTGTTCTTCACCACCGAAGTATGGGCATTACTTTTAATGAAAATAACAGCGTTGGTCGCTGTAGTAGGTGTTTTAGGTATTTTAGCTTGGATAGGATACACTCTAGCTACTACGCCACCACCTAAGCCGATAGAGGAAATAGAGAAAGAGCTTGAAAAGGAATTAAAAGCTTTAGAAAGCGAAATGAAAGAGGGAAAAGCCAAGGAGGAAAAAGCTGAAGAAAAGAAATAAAATTAGAAGCTACATCTCATACCATGGCGTTCCTAGGCCAACGTACATAACTCCATGTGTAAGTGTTTCTTTCTTTAAAACATTCGCGCCATCTATTATAGCTATTTTTCTTTTACCTGATAAAGCTTTAATAGCACTTATAGAAACATCCCTATACACGCTATGGCCTATCATTACAATAACTATATCGGCATTTTTGAGAGCCATAGCTAAGTTCATAGTTAACCCGACTTTTAATCCAGGATCCTCGGCAACATGAGGGTCATGAACTATAATGTTCTTCTTTTTAACATGTTCTTTAAGTAGCAGTTCTACGAGCCTATGGGTTGGTGAGTCCTCAGGACTTGCAATATCCTCCCTATATGCATCGCCGAGTATTGTTATTCTAGCTTCTCTTAAATTTATTCCCAGCTTTTCTGCAGCCTCCTTTACTAGAAACACTAGATAGTTGAGTGCAGCATCATTAATTACACGCGAGGTTAAGGCTAAGTCTAAAGCTAGCCCTCTTTTCTCAGCTTCACCTATTAAAATGCTTGTGCTTTTGGGTATCTTAGGGCCTCCAAAACCAGCCCTAGGTACTGGTATGTCTAATTTAATGATGTTTCTTAGAACATTTACGAGATCTCTTACATTTATATTGAACTCAGGAAGCAGCTGAGCTATTTCATTAGCCAGAGCCATATTAACATCATAGTATAGAGACTCAACAAGATACACGAACTCTGCAAGTGTAGGCGAAGGTAAAGTAACCACTTTAGACTTAAAAACTTCCTCATATATCGTCTTAATTAAGCGTGAACTATTTGGTCCATAGCCTCCAACAATTTGTACATGCTCCTTACCTGAGGTAACTGGTTGGTCGAGTCTTTCAACAGCATAGGCTAAGCCGAATTCGTATTCTACCCTGAGTCCACTTAAATGCTCAAGTATCGGTTTTACTATCTCTACCGTTGTTTTAGGTGGAACAAGTGTTTTAACAATAACAAGATTCCCTATACCAAGGCCTTTACCAACATCTTTTACAGTATTTACGAAATCCTTGTTTACCACCTCAATTTTCTTTTTAGAAATCTTGACGTCTACAGGAACAGTAATAACCATAACATCACTATTTTCAGCGGCAAAAACACCATTAGCTGTAGCTCTCAATTTACCTTCAGCAACGTACTTCTTTATTAAAGGCCCAAGTTTAGAAAAGTAACTTACCGGAAGAAGTCCCTGATTTATCCTTAATACTTTACTGTAATCCTTATCTACACAAATCACATTAAACCCTGCCTCTAAAAACATACAGGCTAGCGGTAAACCTACCCTACCTATTCCGTAGATTGCAGCGGTCAGTTCACCTTTTTTCAGAACTTCTTTAATGGTTGTTTCAGACATATTTAGCAGGTTCAAACCGAACCCTCTCTATGTTAGCTAACATTTTATCTAAACTAATATAAAACGGTTATCGGCAATATAGAGGTTGCTGGAGTAAAAAATGTCCGAGATTCTAAGGGAGAAGGGTACATACCTTCTCTTGATAAGATGCCTCAATGATACAAAGAGAAAAGTTGGCTCCTTAGGGCTATTAACATTACATAGCAATAAAACATACATTTATGTAGGCTCAGCATTTGGCCCCGGAGGCTTACTGAGCAGGGTAAGAAGGCACTTAAGTAGAGAGAAGAAAAAGTTCTGGCATATAGACTACATACTAGACTATGAAAATAAGTGCTACGTAGTGTACGTAATAATTATTCCAAAAGTAAAAGCTGAACATGAAATAGCAAAAGACTTATTGGAAATAGCTGATGGAGCACTTAAAAAATTCGGATCATCAGACTGCGAATGTTATGCCCATATGTTCTTCTTCAGTAAAAAGCCTGAGGAAACACTATTTCTCGTGAAAGAATATTTAGAAAAGAGAAATTACGAATATATTATCTTAAGACCATACCATAATATTTCAAGGTGACGTGCTTTGGAAAACTTAGTAACGGTAATCCCATTAGCATCTAAAGTACATCCTCAAAGAACATACCGTGAAACATTGAAGAGCTATACGGAAATTTTCATCAGATACCCTGATGTTAAACTATTAGACGTAGTAACAGATGTAGGAGAAGTAAAGGAATTATTAAAGAAAGAGAACATCAAGTACCTAGCGCTAATTTTCCTAACAGGAGGTACTTCAAGCCTAGCCAGGCATATCGTAAAAGTACTAAAGAAAAAGTTCGTGACATTAATAGCGCACGGGTCTGACAATAGTTTACCATCTGCTCTTTCATGTAAAGGTAGACTCGAACTTACAGGCGTAAAAACCCACATAATATTCTCAGCTAATCCAGTAGATGTTGTAGATGAGTTTAATAGGTTATATAAGGTACTGCATGCAGCATACGCTACTAAGACAATGAAAGTTGCTCTTATATATGATAGTAAAAAGTCAAGTGAGGCTCTTGAATTTGAGAGAAGAACAGGTGCAAAAGTAATCCCGATAAGTCCTTCAGAAGTAGACGAAGAAATGGATAATGTAAGTACTAGTAATGTTGAAGAATTACTAAAGAAAGTATTTGGAGAGGCAAAGATACGTTTAAGTAAGAAACTTTTACATAAACCATTAAGCTTCTACATAGCCGTTAAAAACATAGTCAAAAGAATAGGCGCGGATGCAGCCACAATAAATTGCTTTAAGTTCATTATGGAGAAGAACATTACGCCATGTATTGCAGTAGCTCTTCTAATAAACGAGGGAATACCGTTTGCATGTGAAGAAGACTATCACAGCTTACTGCTGCTAACCATAGCAAATAAGTTAAACACTGTCGGATGGATTGCGAATCCCTCCTCAATAGGCAAAGACTACATAGTTTTCGCACACTGCACAATAGCCCCTAAGCTGACCGAAAGCCTGGGTATCCTAGAACATTTTGAGACTGGAAAACCCGCAAGTTTAAGCGGGAAATTAATAAGCAATGTGGAGTACACTATTGCAAGAATAACATATGACTACAAGAGGCTCTTTGCACTAGCAGCTACGTTGGAAAAATCAGGTCTAATAAGTAAGAGAATGTGTAGAACGCAAGCTTATTTCAAGCTTAAAGACCTTAGACCTAGTGAGTTTCTGAAAAAAGCCAAGGGAAATCATCACGTAATAATTCAAGGCAATATACTTCATGAACTCAAAATATTATCGAAAGTTCTAAACATTACATTTGAAAATTAGGAAAGGTGCTTAAGATGTACAGCGTAGTCGAAAATAAGGCTGTAGAATACACTATAAACTTTGTAAAAATACCTAGCCCTTCAGGTAAAGAGAAAGAACTAGCCCTATACATTAGAGACCTACTTGAGAAGGCAGGATTCGATAGAGTGCTTATAGACACCGTAGGTAATGTTATAGCCTTAATTAAGGGAACAGTATGGGATGAGCCTTTAGTACTGGAAGGTCACATGGACCATGTAAGCCCTGGAGACATTAGGCAATGGAAATACCATCCTTTCTCAGCGAAAATTGTTGAAGGAAAAATTTTCGGCAGGGGTACGGTAGATATGAAAGCTGCATTAGCGTCGATGATAGCAGCTTCCGAACATCTTCTCGGCAAAGAATTTGAAAGAACATTAGCGTTAATATTTACTGTTCTCGAGGAACCTGCTGAAGGAGTAGCGTTTAAGATAGCCGTGGAGGAAACCTTAAGGAGAAGACCATACCTTGTAATTCTAGGTGAAGCCTCTTCACTAAACATTAAACTAGGGCACAGAGGAAGAGCACTCATAGAAGTTAACATAGTAGGTAGAACAGCACATGCAAGCATGCCACATCTAGGTTTAAACCCTATAATAGCCCTATCTGAAATCATAAACTATGTTGAAAACATTGAACTTCCAAAACATGAAATACTAGGTGAAGCAACAATAGCTCCAACAATTATAGACTGTGAGCCAAAGTGTAGTCCTCAAATACCCGATACATGCAAAGTTATTTTTGACAGAAGGACAGTATTAGGTGAGAAAAAAGAAAATGTCTTAGAAATATTCTACACAATAAGCCGCAAACTCGAAAGAAAAGGATTTAAAGTAAGTGCGAAAGTAGCCGCTGAAACTCTTAGATCATGGACAGGTAGGAACATACATGTTGAGTACTTCTTTCCCTCATGGCTAATAAACAAGGAAAACACCTTAGCTCTAAGAAGTTTAAACGCTATTCGCAATGTAGTAAAAGATTCAGGATTTAGTATATGGAACTTCAGCACTGATGGCGTATACTCTGCTGGTGAAAAGAACATAGTAACTCTAGGTTTTGGCCCAGGAAGCGAGAAACTAGCCCATCAACCAAACGAGTGGGTAAGTATAAATGATATTAGATTTGCCACTAGAGGTTATATTGAGTTAATTAAGGAATTCGCGTTAGAGCATTAAGTTAAGAAAAATATTTCTTCGCAATAAGGGACACCATGTCTTCAAAACTAGATAATCACTTAGAAATTATTTTTCAATATCTCATACTATACATGAGGGTTAGGTTAATTATTTTCGACGGTGACGTAAATACGTGAGGTTAGGTTTCTAATGTTAGATGTTTTGATCATTGGCGCGGGCATAATAGGCTTATCCATAGCTTATCACTTGAAAATAGCTTGTCCTGAAAAACAAATATTAGTTATAGAAGCAAAGGAAGGACCAGGTCTTGGAGACACAGGGAAAAGTGCTGCAGCTTTTAGAAGTTTCTTTTACTCTAGAACTAATCTTGCTTTAGCATCTAGTAGCGTAGAGTTTTACAAACATGTTCAAGAAGAACTAGGTTTTGATTTAGGAATGAAATTTATTGGCTACTTATTTCTCTTAACCAAGAGAAAGTACTTTGAAATAAAAAGTGCTCTAAATTACATCGCTAAAAAGGGTTTAGACTTTGAGCTAATAGATAGAGATTCTCTCGAAAAACGAATCAACGTGCGAACATCAATTTCCCATGAGAAGGACTCCAAGCTTATGGGCTTAGAGGACATATACTTAGGTATTTTCATTAAAAAAGCAGGTATAATAGATCCTTTAAAAGTAGTTAAATTCTATGAAGAACAATTTCTGAAACTTAGAGGTAAAGTAGCCTACAATACTAAAGCCTTAGAACTCATAGTTGAACCCAGAAAACCTCTTGGCTTACCTAACGAGCCTTATCCATGGCAGGACGTTAGAATCGCTGGTGCGAGGACAAACCGGGGAGTATTCAAAGCTAAGAAAACCATAGTCGCAGCTGGTGCGCAAACCCCTCAGCTATTAGACCCAATAGGTATCGATGTACATGTAAAGCCTAAGAAAAGACAAGTTTTTGCAATTAAAGCCGAAACATCAGAGCTGAAGAAACTACTTAAGGTAAAAGGTTTCAATAAGGAAAACGTTCTTCCATTAACAATATTACCTAAAGGAGCTTACATAAGACCAGCAATTGAAGAAAACAGCTTTTGGGTCGGTATGTCCGATTACATTGGTAGAGCATTTAAGTGGGAGGAAAATCCCAAGCCCGAACCAAAGTTCTACTTCAACGGAATATACATGGTATTGTTTAAATATTTCCCGCAGTTCTCAGGAGCAAAACCGTCAAGAGCTTGGGCTGGCTTCTATGACATATCTCTAGACTATCAGCCAGTAATTTTTGAAACAGCTGATCTCATAGTAGCTGCAGGTACGAGCGGAAGCGGCATAATGAAAGCTGATGCCATAGGTAGGATAGTTAAATCATTATATTTGGGCGAGAAATACGCTGAACTCTTTGGTGGCGAAAAGTTTAGAGTAAAAGATCTCGGCTTAGATGAGAGAAGAGTTGAAAAAGAGAAACTCGTCATATAAGCCAAGGGAGGAATTTTCCTGTAATAGTTAAAGATAAAGATCAGAGAAGGACCACTTCTTCATCTAACTCTGCACAGATCCCGGAGTACTTCATCATCCATTAATATTTTTAGGTTCTACTGAGGTTTAAACAATTTCGCGGCATCCGAAGATGTCCTCATGCTATTCTCTGTTTCCCACAGTTTTCCCTAGGATTTTCCCTTGGTTTCCCGACTTGTCCTTTAAATTTCCTATTTTAGAATCATATACTCGGTGTTAGCAATATGATGTGGTCAAGAATTGCCCCATTAGCTCTCGTAGTGTTGATAATGCTTTCAACATTAACAGTATTATCGGCAGCTACTCCAGTAAATGCGCAGGAAGGAGATTTACGGGTTAGAGTAGCTAAAATGATTCTTAACGGTGTTTCTAAGAGAATAGATGCCATACTTAGCTTAGCTGAGAAATACGGTATAGAACTTACAGAAAACATGACTAAACGTGTAGAACTATGTAAGAGTATTCTAGAGAATGCTACAGAAATTGTAGAGGAAGAACCTTGTAAAGCAGTCAGGATGGCTGTGAAAGCATGTTGGATCTTTAAGCCTGTAGCCTTATACGTTCTTGAAAACATTCCGGAGGAAGAGAAGGAAACCTTAAGGAAGAATATGTTGCTAAGAGCTATTGAAGTGAGAGAAAAAGCTGTAGAAAGACTTAGAAGCATTGTTAGCTGGCTTGAGGGTAAGGGTATTGAAGTACCTGACGAGGTAAAGGAAAACATAGATAATGCAGAGAATCTTTTAACTCAAGCTAGAGAACTTGTGGAAAGCGGCACCTACAATGTAACGGATGTTAAAAAGCTTATAGGTGAAGCTTCTAAAGCCCTAGCCAAAGCAACATTGTCCCTGCATAGGATTACAGGAGGAACATGGAGAAGAGCTACCCTAGTAAACTTCTCACTGCTAAGATTAGGAAGAGTAATTATGGGTATAAGCCGGGGAATCAACGCAACAATAGAAGCTATTGAGGAAAACAGAACTGATGAAGCATTAGAAACTATGAGTAAAATAATAGACACTATGGATAAAACAGTAAAGTACTTAGAGAACGCAATAAACTTCACGGAAGCTAGAGGAATAAATGAAAACCTAACCGTAGCGTTAAAGACGCTAAGAGATTCGATGGTTGAAGCAAAGCAGCATGTAGAAGATGCAAAATCAAGTCTAGAAGAAGGAGATACACTTACAGCACTATCTGAACTAGAAACAGCATTAAACACCATAACAGCAACAATTGAGGAACACAAACATGCATTCATGGGATTCCATAGATACGTAGAACTACTGCTTACAGTTTCAGGTAAAATACATATAGAGATAGGTAGAAGGATCAGATACATAGCTCTCAGGAAAGCAGCAAGACTAGTGTTCTGCTTAGAGAAAATAGATATGAAACTTCACGTAATGTACAAGCTATATCAAGAAGGAAAGATAAGTGAAGAAGAATTCCACAACGCTCTAGACGAAGCTAAAACCTCCCTAGAAAACCTAAAAGAGAGACTAGAAAAACTACCCAGACCACCCAAAGCAATTATAGGGAAGATAGACAAAATACTTCAATGGATAGAATCAGTTTATAGCGAATAAGCTAAAAACAAAAAACACATAAAACTAAGCATAACAGTGTAAACAAGCAAGTACGGTGTTAGCGTTGATAAGAAAAACAATAATTTTTTTAATCATAATTACGTTTCTATGTTCAATTATTCCCTTAGTTAGAGGGGGAGTGAGTGTTAATGTTACTATTGAAGTTTATAGTGATGGCCTTGCTAAAGTTACTTATGTAGTCAAAGTATCTGATTATCCTAGGGACATAATTTTACCTCTCTATGCTCCTCCTATGTACATCGAAGCTTATGCTGAAGAAACACCTTTAACCATAGAGCATAATGAAACACACGTGTTCTTCACGGCCCCAGCAGAAGAAGTTATTTTAACATATTATACTGGTGGTCTTACGGAAAAATCTGGTGAAGAATGGTTTTTCAACGTAAATACTCCATGGCCCCTAGCAATTATACTTCCCGAAAACTCCCTAGTGTTCGATATTGAGCCAAAAGACTTCGAACTAATCTTAGTAGAGGATAAGCCAGCTTTTAAATTTAACCAAGGAAATATAAAGATAAGGTACATTATTGCACCGGAAATAACTCCTCCGAAACCTAAGCCTGAAGAATATCCATTACCATCACAATATGCGATTGTAGCTTTAGTATTTCTAATAGCTGCCATCATCCTATTTATCGTATTACGAGGTAAGGGTAAGAAGAAAGAAAAAGTGGAACTTGATGAAAGAGATAGGAGAATAATTCAGGTACTTTCAAAGTACGGTGAAATGACAGCATACGAGCTCATGGAAAAAACAAGGATACCCAAAACACCACTGTACCGTAGGCTTAAGAGACTTGAAAAACTAGGCTACATAGAGTCTATAGTGAAGGCAGGTAGAACTGTTTACAGATTAAAAACAGACTAATGCTGACAAATTAATATAATTGTGAGTATAATTATGAGAAGCTAAGAAGTATATTTTGCAGTAATATGCTCAAATAAATCCCACCATGGTAAGCTCTATTTAAAACGCACATGCCTGGGCTAAAAGTGATAAAAATATACTTCAGCAGTATTTTTAAAGAAAAATAGTCGAGGAAAAGTTCATGCCAAAAATTTGTTTTAAGCCAATGAATAAGTGTATAGATGTACCTAAAGGTGAAACAGTATATAACGCTGCTCTTAGGCTTGGTTTAAACATAAATAGCGTTTGTGGCGGTCTTGGAGTTTGCGGTAAATGTAAAGTAAGAATTTTGAGGAATGGTCTTTCTAAACCAAGTAGTAGAGAATTGAGGATATTAGGCTTAGAAAGTATAGAGAAAGGTTTCAGATTGGCTTGTCAAGCAAAGATACTGGATGACTCGGAAGTTGAAGTTCCAATAAGAAGAATTCTCATAGCCGCTATAATGGGGTACGAGCCTAAAGTACCTTTAAAAACTGCTGTAGCTAGGGAAATTATTGAAAGAAAAATAGTAACGCTAACCTCAGAACATGCTAGCACATTAGAAAGTATAGTAAAAGGTATTAGAGAAGAAGTATCAGCAAGCTTACACACGTTAAGAATATTAGCAAAGGATTTACCTGAGAAAATACACGCAATTACGTATAAATTTAAAAACATATGTGAATTAATCGACGTTTTTACTGAAGAAGATAAATTATATGGTTTAGCATTAGACGTAGGAACAACAAAAATAGCAGCATATCTAGTTGACTTGGAATCGGGTAGAACCCTAGTAGCTGAAGCTTTTGAAAACCCTCAAGTAAGATACGGAGATGATATTATTTCAAGAGTAGCTTACGCTAGGGAACATGGAGTAGTAGAGCTGCAAAAAACACTTATACGTGAGCTAAATAACTTCTTGACAAAATTATACAAGACAAGAGGTATAAAACCTAGAAACATTGTAGAAATAGTTGTTGTAGGAAACACAGTCATGCACCATACGTTTCTAGGCATTAACCCTGAGAAACTTGGAAAATCACCTTACGAACTAGTTGTGAGAGAACCTCTAGTGTTTAATGCATCTGAGCTGAAAGTAGCAGTAAATCCAAATGCTAAAATCTACATGCCCCCCTTAGTGAGGGGGTTCATTGGATCAGACAGCCTCATGGGCGTTCTTCTTTTAGGCTTAACTGAAAAGAAAGGAGTATACGTGTTCTTAGACATAGGAACAAATACTGAAGTATATATTTCGAAAAACGGAGCAATATACGCTGCATCAACAGCTTCAGGACCTGCTTTTGAAGGAGCACACATAAAATACGGTATGAAAGCTTATGAAGGAGCAATAAACCGCGTAACTATAGATCCTGGGACATTAGAACCTGAAATAAGCGTCATAGGGAATGTAGCTCCAGCCGGTATTTGCGGCTCAGGAATAATAAATGCCG